>Ga0080004_1097331_pt1 | contig 260636 bp, 278 predicted proteins | sample WasSprMetagenome_FD_69207 | JGI IMG/M metagenome (GOLD analysis project Ga0080004, IMG submission 69207) | Sulfidic aquatic microbial communities from Washburn Spring, Yellowstone National Park, USA - WS (SPADES assembly) (version 2) | ecosystem: Environmental > Aquatic > Thermal springs > Hot... | reverse complement strand
AGCCAATGGATTATGCAGAAATAGAAGTTTATGCTCCAGGGGAAAAGATACCTTTTCAGAAGGCAAGAACTGACAGAAACGGAATTTTTTGCTTTATGCCTGATAAAAAAGGTGTTTGGAAGGTTATAGCTAAAGGAGAAACAGAGCATGGGCTACATGGAGCAGAGGTTGAGGTAAAGGTTAAAGAAGATTTAAGCATTGAGGGGTTTAAAAAGCCCCTCGTTGCTACTTATACCAAGTTTTTTATCGCTCTTGGGATTGTTGGATGGCTTATCGGATTGGCAGGCATTTATTTATTTTTGAAAAAAAAGAAGAAATAACTGATATTACCTTTAATAACACACAAAATAAGTAGGTTCTTGGTTTTTCTTATTACTGATGGAAAAGCAAATGTTTCTTTAACTGGAAAGCCTGTTTTTGAAGAACTTCAGAGTCTTTGTAATCTTTTAAGTGGTATTTCTTCTGCCGATTTTGTAGTTATAGATACAGAAAAGAAAAACAAGTTTATAAGGATGGATATTGCTTTTAAGATTGCAGAATGGCTTAATGCAAGGTATTATTTAATTGAAGATTTAAAAGCAGAAAATCTTTTAGCCATTACAAGGGCTTATAAGCCATGATAAAAGTTGAAGGGCTTGTTAAATGTTATGGGAAGATAAAGGCGGTTGATGGAATAAGTTTTGAGATAAAACAAGGTGAAATATTTGGACTTCTTGGTCCAAACGGAGCAGGGAAAACAACTACAGTAAAGATTTTGACTACTTTAACCAAACCTGATGCTGGAAAATGTTTTATCAACGGTTTTGATGTTATAAAAGAGCCTTATGAAATTAGAAAATTTATCGGGGTTGTTCCACAGGAAAATAACTTAGATAGAGACTTAACGGTTTATGAAAATCTTTTTATTTATGGAAAACTTCATAAAGTAAAGGATTTAAAGGTCAAAATCAGAAACTTATTAGAGATGATGGGGCTTTGGGAAAGGAAAGATACATTGGTTTCTAAGCTTTCAGGTGGTATGCAAAGAAGACTTCTTCTTGCAAGGGCTTTGCTTTCAGACCCAAAGGTTTTATTTTTAGATGAGCCTTCTATAGGTCTTGACCCTCAGATAAGAAGACACCTTTGGGAAATAATAAAAAAGGCAAAAGCAGAAGGGAAAACAATTTTTCTTACCACTCACTACATAGAAGAGGCAGAAGCACTTTGTGACAGAGTTGGGATTTTATCTAAGGGAAAGCTTATCGCCCTTGGTGCCCCTTCTGAGCTTAAAAGGTCTATCGGAAATTTTACAGTAGAATATTATATGGACAAAGAAGGAAGTATAAAGCTTTGGATGTTTAAAACCAAAGAAGAAGCCTATGAATTTGCTAAGAAAAATGATCTTCCTTTAGTTATAAGGGAGACTAACTTAGAGGATGTGTTTATTAAGCTTACAGGAGAAAGAATAGAATAATGGATTGGTACCCTGTATTATTAAGAGAACTTATAATTTTTAAAAGAAGGCTTTTAAAATTTGGATATCTTTTGTCTGCAATGATGCTTCCTATAATTTATTTTGTGGTTTTTGGACTTGGTCTTGGAAGGATGGTTCAGATAGGAGGTAAAAGTTATCTTAGTTTTCTTATTCCAGGACTTGTTGCAATGACTTCAATGACAAACTCTTATACTTGGATTGCAAATTCTTTAAATCTCAATCGCCTTTATTTTAAAACCTTTCAAGTGCTTTATTTAGCTCCTATTTCTTATAGTGCTATAATTATCGGAGAAGTGCTTGCAGGAATGATAAAAGGGCTTTTTGCTGCAAGTTTAATTATTGTAGTTGGATTTTTAACCTGTCCTAATTTTGGTTTAACCTTACCTTTTATAGTAGCTCTTTTTCTAAACTGTTTTTTGTTTGCAAGCCTTGGTTTTGTGGTAGGCATGTTAAGTAAAGGGCATGAAGAAACTGCAACCTATTCTAATTTTTTTATTTTACCGATGGGATTTTTCTGCGGAACCTTTTTTCCGATAGAGCGTATTCCTGATTTTTTAAAACCTATAGTTTATCTTTTCCCACTTACTTATATTAATATACTCATAAGAAAAGAAGCTTTTGATGATAGTGCTTTAATCTCATTTTTAGTGCTTATTTTTTATAGTTGTGCCTTATTTGGTATAGGTTTTGGGGCGCTTAAAAAATATAGTGAATAACATTAGTGCCTAATTTTTGGGGATAAAGGGTTGCGGTTAAGGGTTAACAGCAAAGGGAAATTTCGAGTAAAAGAAGGAGGGATTGCATGAGGAATTTTTTAATTTTTCTTTTTTCTCTCGTTCTTCTTCCCCTTCAAGGGGTATCGCAGGGGCTTAAGGTTTTGGTGAGCATTCCGCCTCAAAAGGAGTGGGTCGAGTCGGTTGGGGGAGATAAAGTGAGGGTTGAGGTTTTGATCCCTCAGGGGATGGATCCTCATACTTATGAGATTACTCCTCGGAAGCTTCAGGAGGTGAAAGGGGCGGAGGTTTACTTTTATTTGGGATCGGGGCTTGAGTTTGAGGTTTTGTGGTTGAATAGGATAAAAAAGATCAACCCTCAGCTTGAGATGGTCAATTGTTCACAGGAAATTGAACTTTTGAGAGGAGACCCTCACGTATGGCTTTCTTTGAGAAACGCCGAAAAAAGTCTTTTAGTGATCAAGGAGACCCTTAAAAGGCATCTACCTTCTTTTTCGGAAAAAATTGAGGATAATTACAGGATTTACCTTCAAAAGCTAAAGGACTTGGATCGATCAATAACGGAATGGACGAAGCCTTATCGAGGAAGGGCTTTTATGTGTTATCATCCGAGTTTGGGGTATTTCAGTCGCGATTATGGTCTTAAACAAATAGCCGTAGAAGAAGGACATAAAGAGCCAAGCCCTAAGGCATTATTGAAAAAGATAGAAGAGGCAAAAAAGGAGAAGATAAAGGTGATATTCTTGTCTCCTTTTGAGAATAGAAAAAAGGCCGAAAGAATAGCCAAAGAGATAAAGGCCGAAATAAGGATCATAGATCCACTCAGTGAGGCTTACCTTTTAAATATGGAAAATATAGCCAAAGAAGTCATAAGAGCTTTACAATAAATAAATGGCGTCCCCAGGGGGATTTGAACCCCCGCCGCCGGCGTGAAAGGCCGGTATCCTAGGCCTGGCTAGACGATGGGGACTAGTTTTAAAAAGTTTAGGGAATTTTCTGTGGTGAGTCAAGTATGGAAAGCATAAAGTTGATAAACGTCAGACAGAATAACCTCAAGGGGTTTGATTTAGAGATACCTTTAAAAAAACTGGTCGTCATAACCGGGGTTTCGGGAGCGGGAAAATCCTCTCTGGCCTTTGATACGCTTTATGCGGAGGGGCAGAGAAGATATGTGGAGACCTTTTCCACTTATGCTCGGCAATTTATGGAACGAATGGATCCACCAAAGGTTGATCGGATCGAGAATATACCGCCGGCGATCGCCATAGAACAGGGTGATCCTCCTAAGACCTCTCGTTCGACTGTGGCCACCATGACGGAGATTGCCGATCATCTGAAGCTTCTATTCGCGAGGCTTGCGGTTTTACATTGCGAAAGATGCGACCGACCCGTGAGAAAGACAAGCCCAAGAGATGCCCTTAAGGTCATCAAAGATTTCATCGGTCAAGGTCCTGATCTTATTGTGAGTTTTCTTTTTGAGGGCGAGATCGAAGAACTTTTGAGGCAAGGCTTTTACCGAGTTTATCACAAAGGAGAAATCATCTCCTTAAAGGAGATTCCGAAAGGCCCCATTGAGGTAATAGTTGATAGGATGAGGCCCGAAGAGGCCGATGAGGAGAGGCTCATCGATTCCTTGGAGATGGCCCAAAGGTGGGGAAGAGGCAGATTTAGGGTTCGCATCGGGGATTATGAGTTCCGTTTCTCTAGCGAATTGGAATGCCCTTACTGTGGGATAAAGTACAGGGAGCCTTTACCCAATCATTTCAGCTTCAACTCACCACTTGGAGCCTGTGAAACCTGCCGCGGGTTTGGGAGGATTATCGATATCGATTGGGAGCTGGTAATACCCAACCCCAATAAATCCATAAGAGAAGGGGCAGTTAAGCCTTTTAGCCCGGGCAGTGGTGAGTTTTACGAGCTAATAGATTTTTGTAAGAGAAGGGGGATCCCAATTGATAAACCTTGGCGGGAACTTTCGGAGGAACAGAAAAGGCTCATCATCGAAGGGGACTCGACTTATTATGGAATCAGGGGCTTTTTCGAATGGCTCGAGACCAAAAGATATAAGGTCCACGTTAGGGTCTTCCTCTCCCGATATCGGGCTTATATCCCCTGTCCGTCCTGTGGAGGAACGAGGTTTAAAAGGGAAAGCCTTCTTTGGCGTCTGGACGGCAAAAATATAGCCCAGATCTACAGTATGAGAGCCGAAGAGGCCTTTCATTTCTTTGAAAAGCTCGGGAAGAGGGAACTGGATGAGGCCTCATCTCTTTTGGTAGATGAGATCAAGAGACGGCTTAAATACCTGGTTGAGGTAGGACTACCTTATCTCACCTTGGATCGCCAATCAAGAACCCTTTCGGGCGGAGAGGTTCAGAGGATAAGCTTGACCAAAGCCTTGGGCTCCTCTTTGGTCAATACCCTTTATGTGCTTGACGAACCCACTCGAGGTCTTCACCCCAGGGATAGCCGGAAACTGCTTCATTTACTTTATTCGCTTAGGGATCAGGGAAATACGGTTGTGGTGGTGGAACACGATCCGGAGATCATCCAAGGGGCCGATTGGATAGTGGACCTTGGACCTGGAGCAGGCGAAAGGGGAGGGCACCTTCTCTACAGTGGACCTCCTGAAGGCCTGTTGAAAAAAGAGAATTCCCTCACGGGCAAGTATCTCAAGGGTGAGCTTCAGATCCCCTTACCCGAAAAAAGAAGATCTCCCAAAGGCTGGCTTGTAATAAAAGGAGCAAGGGAGCATAACCTCAAAGGGATCGACGTAAAAATACCCCTGGGGGTAATGGTGGCAATAACGGGTGTTTCGGGTTCGGGGAAATCCACCTTGGTAATAGATGTGCTCTATAAGGGAATAAAATGGCTTAAGGGAGAACCCGAAGAAAAGCCTGGGCGTTTCGATTCTATTGAAGGCTTAGAAAAGATAGGGGACGTAATCCTTGTGGACCAAACCTTACCAGCAAGTACTCCCAGGGCCACCCCTCTCAGCTTTCTTAAAATATACGAACCCATCCGAAAGCTTTTTGCCTCTCAAATCTTATCAAAACAACGGGGATACACTCCTGCCCATTTCTCTTACAATTCCTCAGAAGGACAATGCCCAGAATGTAAAGGCGAAGGCTTCCAAAAGATTCAAATGCAGTTCCTCTCCGATGTTTATATCAAATGCCCCCTGTGCGATGGCAAAAGATTCAGAAGCGATATCTTGGAGGTCACTTATCGAGGCAAAAACATAGCCGAAGTCCTCGAAATGACCGTAGAAGAGGCCATTTCCTTCTTCGATGATTGGAAAATTAAAGAAGAACTTGAAATTTTAAGAAAGGTGGGGCTTGGGTATCTTCGGTTGGGTCAGCCGTTGTCGAGTCTTTCTGGCGGAGAGGCTCAGAGGTTAAAGCTTGCTTCTTGTATAAAAGAGAAGATGAAGGGGCATGGGCTTTTTATCTTCGATGAGCCCGCGGTGGGGCTTCATCCTTATGATGTGAAGATGATCCTGGAAGTGTTTCAGGAGTTAGTGGAGAAAGGGCATACGGTTTTGATAGTGGAACATAACCCCGAAGTGATAAAGGTTTGTGATTGGGTCATCGATCTTGGACCTGAAGGGGGAGAAGAAGGCGGACGGGTGGTTGGTAACGGAAGGCCTGAGGAGATTGCTCAATTGCAGACCCATACGGGTAGGGTTTTAAGGGAATATTTAAACGGATGGAGGTCGAATTATAAGTTTAAAGAAGTCGAGGACCTTAAATCGGTCTCCTCAGCCCCTTACATAATTATCAAGGGAGCCAACGAACACAATTTGAAGAACCTGAGTTTAAAGATCCCACGTGAAAAATTTGTGGTCATCACGGGTATTTCCGGATCAGGTAAATCTACTTTGGCCTTTGACATCATCTTTACTGAGGGGCAGAGGAGGTATTTGGAGTGTCTTCCGGCTTACATAAGGCAATACCTCAAGATTCGGGAACGTCCCAATGTGGATTATGTAGAGGGAATACCACCTTCTGTTGCCATAGAGCAAAGGACAAGCCAAGGAAGCAGGCGTTCTACCGTGGGGACCCTCACCGAAATTTATCATTATTTGAGGCTTCTCTGGTCAAAACTTGGAGTTCAACACTGCCCAAGTTGTGGCGATCCCATAAGGCAATATACGGCTGAGAGCATCCTCTCGGAGATATTGGGGCGTTTCTGGGGAAGATGGGTGAAACTTTTATCACCTTTAGTTTTAGGCCGAAAGGGGCATCACCGGGAACTTTTGGAAAGGCTCAAAAAACAAGGAATAGAGGAGGTCTTAATAGACGGGAAAATCCTACCCCTTGATCCACTGCCCCAACTTGAACGCTTTAAGGAACATTGGATCGAAGCGTCCTTGGGAATTTGGGAGGTTAATCCTTCCTTGAAGGAGATAATAAAGAAAGGGCTTCAACTAGGAGGGGGAAGTATAAGGGTGGTGGATGAGGAAAAAGGTGAGAGCGCCTTTTTTAGCACCAAGTTATACTGCTCCAAGTGCCATCGGGGATTTGAACCGCTTGATCCGAGGCTTTTTTCCTTTAACAGCAAAAAGGGCGCTTGTCCCCAGTGTGAGGGGCTTGGGGGGATCGATGACTTTTTGCCCGAACTAATCGCACCTGCTGAAAACCTTCCCTTAAAAGAGGTCTTCTTGCCTTTTAATGATCCAAGGCTCAAAAGGGAAAAGGAGCGGCTCCTTTCCGAACTTAAAGAAAAACTAAGCCTCGATTTGAATATGCCACTCTCCCTTTTGAACCAGGAGGAAAGAGAGTGTTTATTTTACGGAGGAAAGGGGTTTAAGGGAGTTATCCCCATTTTGAAGGAGCTTTATTTCTACTTAGAGGAAGAATTGGGAGATTTTTTGAACGAGTTCATGGGATTTAAAGTCTGTAGTTTTTGCCAGGGTAAAAGGCTCAAAGAAGAAGCACTTTGGGTAAAGTTCAAAAATTGGAACATCGCGGATTTTGCCAATTTAAGTGTCGAAGAGGCTCTTCAAGAGATTAAGAGCTGGAGATTCTCCGAAGAAGAAAGGGCCATTGCGGAGCCCATCTTAAAGGAGATAACGGAAAGGCTCTTGTTTTTAAAGGAGGTGGGCCTCAATTACCTTCAGCTTAACCGTAGCGGTAATACCCTTTCGGGTGGGGAGGCTCAAAGGGTTAGATTGGCGGCTCAACTTGGTTCTAATTTGAGTGGGGTATGTTACATCTTGGACGAACCCACCATAGGGCTTCACCCCAGGGATAACGAAAAGCTTCTCCAAGCGTTGAAAAAGCTTAAGGAGCGGGGAAACACGGTGATCGTGGTGGAGCATGATCCAGAGACCATCAAAAGCGCCGATTGGATAATAGACCTCGGGCCAGGGGCCGGTCCCCAAGGAGGAAAGGTGGTGGCAGAGGGGAAACCGGAGGACCTTATGGCTTCTCCTTTTTCCCTTACTGGGAAGTGGTTAAAGGAGAGGGTAAGGGGTATAAGTTCGCGTCGGCGAGAACCTCAGGACTGGATTGAGGTAATTGGAGCTAAAAAGTTCAATTTGAAGAACATAAATGTGAAGATTCCTCTTGGGACTTTGATTTGCGTAACAGGGGTTTCAGGATCGGGTAAATCCAGTTTGGTCATAGAGGTCCTTTATCGAGGGCTTAAAAACTTTTTGAGCGGAAATCGCCATCTAAAAGACGGCTTCGAGGACATAAAGGGATGGGAAAAGATCCGAAGGGTCATCCGGGTCGATCATTCCCCAATCGGGAGAAACCCCAATTCGACCCCGGCCACTTATGTAGGGGTCTTTGATGAGATAAGGCGTCTCTTCAGCCAATTGCCCGAATCGAGAAAGATGGGATATACCCCGAGCAGGTTCTCTTTCAACCTCAAAGGCGGAAGGTGTGAGACCTGTCAAGGCAAAGGAAGGATAAAGGTGGAAATGGAGTTTTTACCTGATGTTTACATCCTATGCGAGAATTGCCAGGGAAAAAGGTATAACCAAGATACCCTTTCGGTCCGTTACAAGGGGAAAAGCATCTCCGATATTTTGGAGATGACCTTTGGCGAAGGCTTAAAGTTCTTCTCCCATATCCCTTCGGTCCAAAGGGTACTCGAATTGCTTGTCCGTATAGGACTCGATTACCTGACCTTCGGCCAACCGAGTCCCACTTTGAGCGGAGGAGAGGCACAAAGGATAAAATTGGTAAAAGAGCTCTCAAGTCAATCTAAAGGAACACTCTACATCCTAGACGAGCCCACCACGGGTTTACACATGGCGGATGTGGCCAAACTCCTGGATATATTGCATTTATTGGTGGACAATGGGAATACGGTCCTTGTGATCGAACATAACCTGGACGTCATCAAAGAAGCCGATTGGATAATAGACCTTGGCCCCGAAGGAGGTAAAGAAGGGGGATACCTTCTTTTCGAAGGTACCCCCTTTGAACTCCTTGAATGCCAAAGCTCCTACACGGCACAAGCCCTTAGGCGTTATCTTCTTCAAGAAGGTTAGAACCTATTTCGAGGAGCTGTACTTCAAATATGAGATCTTCTCCCGCTAAGGGATGGTTAGCGTCCAGCGTAACCGTATCATCACTTATATCGATTACGGTTACCCGAAAGGCTTGTCCATTAGGATCCCTTAACAATAGTTGTTGCCCGATCTCCAGTTCCATATTTTGCGGCAACCTCGTCCTCTCTATCTCTATGACCAACTCATCCCGATACGGCCCAAAGGCTTCTTCGGCCGGTATCTCAAAGGTCTTCGATTCCCCGGGGCTCATACCTATTATGGCCTCTTCAAAAGCGGGAAGAAGTTGATTAAAACCGAGCGTGAATTCCAAAGGTTCTCCCCCCAGAGAACTGTCGAAGACCGTCCCATCCCGCAGTTTACCCGTGTAATGAACCTTTACCACATCACCTACTTTTGCCTTTAACATTCCTATACTCCTTTCTCCCCTAAGGGGAAATTTTATACGCTCATTATAACATCAAAACAAAATCTAATCAAAGTCCCAAAATCAGGCAAGGGGAACTTTTAATTGGCCAAAAAGGCAATCCTTGATTTTTTTCACTAAATCCTCAGGTAACTCTAAAAGGGAGGAGGCGATTTTTATAACAGCCAAGTAGATGTCGATTTCGCTAAGAAATTTCCTTATAGAAATGTGTTTTTTGAAAGTTTCTTTAAATAAACGCCCAAGTTCTTCGTTACTTAAATTTATGTATTTTTCCAAGTTTTTTTTGACAATTTGAATCTCTTCTGTAGAGAGTGAATCTTTTAAGCCCTCATAAAATTCGGTTAATCCTGTTTTAATTAGTTTGCCAATAAAGACTTCGTCTTCAAATAATTTTTCATCCATTTTAACCAATTTGCCTTGCCTGTGTGATTTGAGAATGAAGGTATCGTAACACTTTTTGATAGTCTTCTTTGGAATTTTCTACTTCATCCATCAAATGTTCAAGATCACGGGTGAATTCTTCACTCAAAAAGGATCGCACTTCTTGGCGACTTTGAAGATAATTATAAACCTCTTTGCCAAGTTTTGTAGGTATTAAGAAGCCTTTTCGGTCGATTACATATCCTCTTTCTAAAAGTTTTTCTAATATTGTCGCGTAAGTGGAAGGTCTACCTATTCCTTTTATTTTCATCTCTTGAACCAATTCGCCTTGGGTGTAGAGGTAAGCTTTTGGTTGGATTTTCAGTCTTTTGTTCTCCTCAGTTACTACCCATTTGCCCTCCACAATGGGGTGAAGCTCCAAAGGAAGGAGTTTGTTCCATCCTTCTTGTAAAATGTCCCAATTTAAGGTAAGTCGTTTTTCTTCCTCGTTTGCCTTAAGGAGCACGTGAGCCACTTTTACTTTGACTTCCCTCATTTGGCTTGCTATGAAGCGACGGAATATGAGATCGTAAAGAAGGAGATGGTTCCTACTCAATCCTTCCACCTGACCGCTTAAGATTAGGGCGTTCAATTCCTCGGGGTCCATGTTTTTCGTGGGCCTTATACACTCATGGGCTCCTTTTTCACCCCAGGTCCTTGGGACGAAGAAATCGCTTCCAAATTCTTCCTTTATGTATTCTTTTGCCACGTTGATTCCCACATCCGAAACCCGGGTTGAGTCGGTTCGGTGATAAGTTATGTAACCCAGTTCGAATAACGTCTGAGCCAATTCCATCGTTAAAGGAAGGGTGAAGCGGTATTTCTCGTGTGCCTCTTTTAAAAGGGTATCAGTTGAGAACGGGGGAGGGGGGAAACGGGGTTCTTCGGTTATGTTAAGCACTTCTATTTTTATTTCCTTTAAAGTTTCGAAAAATTTAAGTGCCTTTTCTTTATCTTCAAAGGTAAAATCGATCCAAAGCCTTCTTCCATTTCTTCCTATGTTCAAAAGGACTTTATAGATTTTCTTTCTATACTCCTTTTCCCTGGCTATGATCCAACCTAAAACGGGCGTCTGTACTCTTCCTGCTGATAATAATTGATTTTTAAAGGCCTCCCAAAGAAGTTGGGAAAATTCGAACCCCACCCATCTGTCGGCCACCCGACGCACTATTTGGGCCTTCACGAGGTTTTCGTTAAACTCCCGAGGCGCCTTTAAGGCATTTAAGATGGCCTTTTTGGTCACCTCATGGAATTCCATGCGTTTTATGTTACTCACAAAAGGCCGCAGTAGTTCCTTTAGGTCCCACCCTATTTTCTCCCCTTCGGTATCAGGGTCAGTGGCGATGAGCACTTCAAAACTTTCTTGGGCCATGCGTTTCAAGCTCTCTATTATCCGCTCTTTGCCCGGAATGGGTTCATATATGGGGACGATATTCCCATCTATTAAAACGCCATAATAGCCTTTTTCTTTGGTCGTAAGGTCCAAGATGTGCCCCAAAGAAGCGCTTATCATAAGATAACGGTCCTCCACGGAGGTTTCCAACAGTTCATGCTCACCTATTTTTCGGCGAATAGCCTTGCCGAAGAAATTGGCGATAGTTCTCGCTTTGTTGGGAGATTCCACCACGATCAAAACGGGTTTCAGTAGCTCCTTTTCTTCAGTCCGAGCCTTACCTTGACGAACCTCCTTGACTCGTTCTCGATCTTCATCGATCTCCCGAAGGATCTCTTCTAAATTAATCTCCTCAAGGTTTACGAATTTTATGTCCTCACTGAACCATCGGATTTTTTTCTGCAAATGATTGAAAGCTATTTTATCGTCAACCATTACGATACTCAGACCTTTGGTTATCCCACCGGCATACATTCGGGAAGTACGACCACTTGCTTGAAGGTAACCAGTAGCATCGGATACTACAAGTATAAAGCCATCTTCCGTCTTACGAAGGGTGACCTCCTCAGATTCCTGCAATATCTTTAAGACCTCAGAAGAGGCAAAAAAGAGATGAAGTTCATTTTTAAGCCCTTCCACCGTTTTAAGTAAAGAAGGTTTCTCCAAGATGAACTCTTCACTTAAATACTGATATCGTTTAATTTGAGCTATCCAACGGTCAAGTTTCGAGATATGGGAAGGAAGCTTTTTAGCTATCAAAGGCCTTATGGAAACCAAAGCCCACAAAAGATGTGAGAGGTTTTTTTCGAATTTAAGGGAAATTACTATCTTCGGAACCCCATAAAAGAGAGAATACCGTACCACATGGGGTAAATCGAAACCTCTGGCTAATGGGTTTCTATAAGAAGCTATCCCCACTATAACCCAAATCTTCCCTTCTTCAAATTGCTTAATTTCCTCTTCGCCAAGATCTTCATAAGAAACCGCTTCAATACCTTGGCTCTTTAACATATTTACTACTTCTTCAACCCCTTCTTTACCTTGATCAGAGGAAACGAAAACTAATCCGCCTTTTCCAAGTTTTTGAATAAGATTTGGTAAATTAGTATTGTAATCACAAAACGTATCAAGGATATTTCTCAAATAAAAAATTGGCACTCCCACCTCGAATCCTAAAAGCTCTCGGAACAATTTAACCCTATTCGAACGTGGGTTTGACGTCGCTGATGATACGACCAGAATACCGTTTATATCTTTTGAAGCCATTTTCAACATTTCTGAAACTTCTTTTATCTTTTGCCAATATTGAGGTGTTTTTTCATTCTTTTCCTTTAACCTAATTAACTCCATTGCCATTTGAATCTGGTTTTCTGAAAATCCTAAAAGATATAAAGCTTTATCTATGTTTTTTGCGGTTTTAAGGAATGAGTCAACGTCATCTACGAAAATAAAATAAAAATTGCGAGGTATTATTTCGTAATTTTTATATAGGAACATGGAAGTGCTGATTAGAATTTTAAAATCAGCCTTTTCTAAGAGTTCTTTCTTTTCTTTTTTATACTTTTCTTCCTCTCCAAAAACCAACATATCACTTTCTTTGATGCCGAAGCTCAAAAGTTTTTGTTTAGTTTGTTCTACGAGCAATTTGGTAGGGAGAATTATGTAAGAGCGCTTATTTTCGCGGGCTAAGAAGCTCGCGATTGAAAGCCCAAAGGAAGTTTTCCCGACCCCTGTTGGGGCTAAGAGGGCGAAGGACCTTCCGAGGAATACCCTTCTGGCCCAAGCGATTTGCAAGCTCCAAGGTTGAGCCCCTATGCATTTTCGGAAGTGTTCGATCCAAGCCCTTTCCTTTTCGTTTACCTCCTTCAAATATGATAAGAAACCTTCCTTTAATAATGGGCCATGGGGATCGGGCATGCAGGATTCGCAGGGTATCCCTAATTCCAGCCTTTCGGAAGTAATGTCACCCCCACAATTGGGGCATAGTCCTTTAAATACCGTGGGTATCATAAGGTCCTCCAAATTTAAGTTTACACCATTTCCGAGCCTTCACCGATACGAAATAAGGTTTCTCCATCGTCGATGCCACCACCACCATTGTTCGGGGAAGGACGAGACATAGTGGTTAATAATCGAATTAAGAGTTTCCATGTCTTTAAAGATATCTTCAGAAAGCCTAAAGGGTTTTAAGATCTCTAAGTGATGTTTTCCATCTTTTTTTTGATATATAAAAACCGGCAAAATGGGCACTCGTGTCTTTTGAGCTAAGAGAAGAGGAGTCCGATAAGTAGGGGTGGGAAGCCCCAAAAAAGGAACGACTACACCTCTTGATCGTGGATTTTGGTCCAGCATCAATAATAAAACTCCTCCCTCTTTTAGGAATTTTTGAACCCTAAAAATGGCTTCGTAACGATCATTTATCTCAATAAAGGTTACTCCCCATTTTTCTCCCCTTTGTTTCACCATCCTGGCCAAAAAAGGATTACGGGGGAATTTGATCACCACACCTAATCTTAAACCCTCTAAGAAAAGCCTAAAGCAAATCAACGGAAAATTGCCCAAATGACAACTTACTAATATTCCCCCTTCTTTAATTTTTCCCAAGTTTTCTCTCCCTTTTAAACAGACTTTCTTCAATATCTCCTCCCGTGAAGCCCTTGAAAGTTTAAGCGTTTCAAAAGCAAAAAATACGAAATTTTCCATGGCTAATCTAAGAATCCTCCGCGATTCCTCTTCAGAAAAGATCAGTTTTAAATTGGCCATGGCGATCCTCTTTCTGCGGGAGGGCATTATCCACCATAAGAAACTGAAAAATTTTGCTATTTTTCTTAAAACCGAAATCGGAAATAACTCTAATATGAATAAAAATGGCAAAAAAATTGGCGTTAAGATGCATAAAATTTTTTGAAGAAACCTTCTTTGCGATTTATTAAGGTAAAACATCTTTGTAAGGCACGACTCGGAGATTCTTAAAGTTCTCAAAGTTTTTAACAAAGTGCTGACTGTTACCTATGATAAGCACTTGCATTTTTTGTGTTTGCAATATTTCATTAGCAATGGATTTTATTTCTTCAATTTTTACTTTCGTTATTTTTTCGATTTCCTCAAATAAATCTTGGAATTTTAAATCATAAGTTTCCCGTGAGATCATTTCGTTAAGAAGTTGCTTTGGAGTTTCAAGACGCAAGGGCAAACTTTTTTCGAAAAACCTTTTAGCTTCCTTCAATTCTTTTTCGGTTGGACCTTGTTTTATGAAATCCTCTATTGTTAGAAATATTTCCTCAAAAGTGGCGTAAGTGGTGTCAGTAGGGGTAAATGTGGAGATAATAAGAGTACCGCAAGTCTTCAATGAACAAAAGGAACTACGAATACTGTAAGTATATCCTTTTTGTGACCTTACCTTCTCCATAAGCCTGCATGAGAATCCACCCCCACCTAATAGGTAATTCATCAATTTTAATACATGATATCGATCATCCTTCCTTGAAATACTGGAAAAGGCGATTCGGATTTCGCTTTGGGTGAGGTCAGGTCGATCTAAGATCAAGATCTGTGGTTGTGAAGTGCTTGGTTTAGTTTCGGGTGGTTTTTCGTTTTTCTCTTTTTGCGTTATGAGCTTGAAGAAGGTCTTTTCGGCTTTTTTCAGGAATTCAGCCTTTAGTTCTTTACTTAAGATGAATAAGGTAAAACGCTCTTGTGGGAGGATTTGGTTATGGAAATGTCCTATGTCCTCCGGGGTTATGTTTTTTATGGAGGAAAGGCTTCCGTTTATAGGGTGAGCGTAAGGAGTCCCTTCCATGGCCATGTTCCATATGAGGCGATCGGCCATTCTTGAAGGATCATCTTTAAATTGTAAGATGTTAGAAAGTCTTCTCTCTTTTGCCTTTTCTATTTCCGAGGAAGGGAAATCCGGTTCGGAAAGGATCTCAAAAAGTATATCCAATAACTCGTTTCCTCTTTCTTCTAAACCCGAGAGAATAAGCAGTGAAAAATCCCAACCCGCTGAGCCTTCAAGGTATCCACCCAATTTTTCCACTTGGAAGTTCAATTCCTCTAAACTCCTCCTTTTGGTCCCCAAGGTCATACTCTCAGCCCAGAGATCCGCAAGGCCCTCTTTACCTTTGGGGTCCTTTTCGGAACCGGCTTTGATTAACATCACCAAATAAGATAAAGGCACCTTTCCATAAGGGAGGGCGAGTATTTTATTGTTTGAATCCAAGTTTATTTCAATGGGGTTAAGGTTAAAGGTCTTCATTCTATAAGCCCAAATCTGGCATTTTCTTCAAGAGATATGGATTTTACCCAAATAGAGGTCCTATTATCCTCGTGAAGGTATTTCTCGGCCACCCGGATCATATCCTCGGCTTTTAGGGATTCGTATTTCTCAAGTATTTCCCAAGATTTTTCAAACCCGTCAAGCTTTATCTCGTAAATTCCTCCCACCAATCCTCTAAAGAAAAGGCTTTCAAGGTTTCTTAAAAAAGAGGCCTTAAGCCTATTTTTTACCTTCTCTAATTCATCTTTCGTAGGGCCTTCCTTTTTAAAAAGACGCATCTCCTCTTCTATCTCTCCTTCCAAAGAGGGGAGAGAGGTTCCGGGTTTCTCTATCGCATAAAGGATAAGGAGACCAGGATCCTTGGGCCAAAATGGGGGAGGATCAGCCACAAGGCGCACCTCGGTGGCTTTGCCAGACCGTACGAACTTCTGCCAGAACCGGGAGCTTTTTCCTCCCGAAAGGCATTCGCATATGCCTAATAAGGGGAATATATCCTCCGAATCGATACCGGGCACGTGATAAGCCCAAAAGATAGCTTCAAGTTCCACCGGTTTTTTAAACACGCTTCTCCTCTCTCCCCTTTGTGGAGGTTCGGGGTCTATTTCGTGGAAACATTCTTGAGGTCTGAGGTCACCATAATGTCGGTAAATTAAATCGAGAACCCTTTCTGGGACTACATCTCCACATACCACGATGACCATGCTATTGGGGGCATAGTGCAGGCGAAAATATTCCTGGCAGTCTTTAAGGCTCAATTTTCGAAGATCGCTATCCCATCCGATAATGGGCCAACGATAGGGGTGTCTTAAATAGGCCAAGGAAAAAAGCTCTTCAATTGCTGCTCCATAGGGGGTCGTGGAGATGCGCATCTTTCTTTCGCTTCTCACCACTTCCCTTTCGGTGGAGAAGCTTTCCTGGTCAAGTTTAAGTTCCTTGAGACGATGGGCCTCAAGTTCTATGACCAATTCCAATTGGTCACTCGGAACGTTTTCCCAATAGGTGGTGTGATCTTGAGTGGTGAAGGCATTGACAATACCACCCCTTGATTGGATGATCTTCGAAAACTCCTCGGGTCCGAGTCTGGAGGTCCCTCTAAACATCATGTGTTCAAACAAATGGGAAATGCCCGTAATCCCGGGTCTTTCAAAGCGTGACCCCGCTTTCACGTGAACTTGGTAAGATAGGATGGGGAGAGTATGATCTTCCAGGATGAGAACTCTTAAACCGTTATTCAAGGTATACCGTCTAAAATTCAAAAGTTCACGCATGGGGTTGAAAGGATATCAAGAAAGGGGTCTGTTGCGCAATGTTTAATTTAAGGCTATTGTAAAAGTAAATTTCAAAGGGAGGTGGAAGATGTTGCCGAAATTAAGGAAGGGGGTTCTTTCCATCTTATTGGTATTACTTTGGGCTTCCTTGGGGTTTTCCCAAAAGACGGCGGTTCTTCTCCCTTCTTTAGCCGATTTGGTAGAAGAGTTGAAGCCGGTTGTGGTTAACATAAGTACCACTAAAGTAGTAAGAAGTCCCCTTGAGGATTTCCTTAAAGACTTCAGACGTTTCTTCGGAGACGAATTTGAGAGGTTCTTCCCCCCCACTCCACAATTTAGAACTAGGAGTTTGGGGTCAGGGTTTATAGTGGACAAGGAGGGATACATTTTGACGAATAACCACGTTATAGAGGGAGCGGAGGACATTAAAGTCAAGCTTTATAATGGCAGAACGTTTGACGCGAAGATTGTGGGAAGAGATCCTAAGAGTGACATAGCTTTACTGAAGATAAATCCAAAAGGCCAAAACCTGCCAGTGGCTAAGTTGGGGGATTCAGATAAGTTAAGGGTGGGCGATTGGGTTATAGCTATCGGCAACCCCTTCGGTCTCGAACATACGGTTACTGCGGGTATCGTGAGCGCTAAAGGAAGGGTAATCGGTATGGGGCCTTACGATGATTTTATTCAAACCGATGCCTCCATTAATCCGGGAAACAGTGGGGGTCCGCTTTTTAACCTCCAGGGAGAGGTAGTCGGCATTAATACGGCTATTGTAGCAGGTGGACAAGGGATAGGGTTTGCCATTCCTATAAACATGGCTAAAAGTCTTTTGCCCCAGCTAAAAAAAGGAAAAGTGACGCATGGTTTTTTAGGGGTTTATATCCAGGATTTAACCCCTGAGTTGGCAAAAAGGTTTGGCTTAAAAGAACCGAAGGGAGCCCTGGTAAGTGACATAATGCCCAATTCTCCTGCAGCTAAAGCCGGTTTAAAGAAGGGCGATGTGATCATAAGGTTTAACGATAAGGAGGTACCTGACAGCTTGACCTTAAGACGGTTAGTGGCCTCTACACCCCCCAAGCAAACGGTCAAAATAGAGATCATAAGGCAGGGCAAAAATTACACCATCTGGGTGACCTTGGAAGAGTATGAAAAACGGGCCATGTCGATAGAGCAATGGGGGTTTAAGGTTGAGAGAATCCCCCCTGAGGTGAGTAAGGCCTCAGGTACCACTGAAGGAGTGATGGTAACGGAAATTATGGCAAATACACCGGCAGATCGAGCCGGTTTGGAAACGGGGGATATAATCATCGAGATCGAACATGAACAAGTAAAGGATCTAAACGATTTCGAACGCTTAATAGAAAAACATGGTGGTGGTCCCACTTTACTTTTGGGGGTCAAGATCCAAAGGGAGGGGTATAGAACGGCCTATGTGTTACTGGAACGTTAAAGGACCTTATTCAAAGGATACTCTATTATCCCCACCGCCCCTGCCTCTAAGAGTTTTGGTATTAGGTCTCTCACTTGTTTTTCGGATATGACCGTCTCTACTGCCACCCATTCCTTATCGTAAAGGTCCGAGATTGTAGGAGCAGTGATACTCGGAAGGATCGCCGTTATTTTCTCCAGGTCCTTTCTTCTTACGTTCATCTTTAAACCCACCATAGTACTTGCTTGAAGTGCACCTTTGAGGAGTCTAGCTATGGCTAATATCTTGGATCTCTTCCAAGGGTCCTCCCAAGCTTTCTGGTTAGCTATCAATTGAGGGTAGGTCACCAATATTTCCTCCACAATCCTCAAACCATTGGCCCTCAAGGTAGCACCTGTTTCGGTCACATCTACCACTGCATCGGCTAATCCTTCCAAAACCTTAGCCTCCGTAGCCCCCCAGGAAAACTCCACTTCCACCTTTATATTCCTTTCGGAAAAATAGCGTTTGGTATAATTCACCAATTCGGTATAGATCTTTTTGCCTTCCAAGTCCTCCAAACGTTTAATGGGGGAGTTTTCCGGCACGATCACCACCCATCTGGCTGGTTGTTGGGTCTCCTTTGAATATATGAGATCCTCCACCACTACCACTTTGGAGTCGTTTTCCATTATCCAATCCCTTCCAGTGATTCCCGCATCCAAGGTGCCAATCTCCACAAACCTTGACATCTCTTGGGGACGGGCTAAAGAACACCTTATCTCATCGTCATCGATATGGGGAAAATAACTCCGGGAGCTAGTGGTTATGTTCCATCCCGCTTTTCGGAACAATTCGATGGTGGATTTTTCAAGGCTTCCTTTGGGGATACCCAATTTAAGATACTTCATCTCATACCTCCTTGACCTTTTGTCCTACGATTTTAAGTTCTCCGTTTTCCAATTTGCGATAAAAGCAGCTCCGATAACCTGTATGACAAGCACAACCTCCATGTTGGATCACTTTTAAAAGAACTGTATCATTGTCACAATCCACATAAATCTCCTTAACCTCCTGAAAATCACCCGAAGTTTCGCCTTTCACCCACAATGTTCCTCTAGACCGAGACCAATAGGTCGCTTTGCCCGTTTCGAGGGTCTTTTGCCAAGCTTCTTCGTTCATAAAAGCCACCATGAGGACTTCTCCCGTATAGTAATCCTGAACCACCGCTGGAATGAGCCCTCCTAATTTTTCGAAATCCAATTTTACCGCCATCCCAAACCCTCCATAACGATAGTAATTTCGCCTTTTAAATTCTTTTGTTTTAATTCCTTTATCACTTCTGAGAGTTCACCCCGAATAAACTCTTCGTGTAATTTAGTCAATTCCCTTGCCAAACACACCTTTCTGTTTCCACAATATTGTAAGAGCTCCTCAAGGGTCCTCAAAAGCCTTCTTGGGGATTCGTAAATGATAATAGTACCTTTACAACGGGCTATCTCCTCTAAGCGTTTTTTTCTTTTACTTCCTTTTGGGGGTAAAAAACCGAAGAAAGAAAAACTATCCGTTGGAAGTCCCGATGCACTAAGGGCGGTGATAGCGGCATTAGGACCAGGGATGGGGATGATTCGAATATTGTTTTCGGACGCCGCTTTTACCAATTTGTATCCGGGATCCGAAATAGTAGGGGTTCCGGCTTCCGAAAGAAGCGCGATATGCTTTCCCTTTTGGAGTAATTTAAGGAGTTCCTGGGTTCTTTTTTCCTCGTTTCCTTCGAAAAAGCTTATGGTGGGCTTTTCTATTTCATACCTTTTAAGCAATATTTTAAGTTTTCTCGTATCCTCGGAAGCGATGAGATCCACTTCCTTTAAAACCCTTATGGCCCTCAAGGTTATATCCTCCAAGTTCCCAATTGGAGTCGCCACCACATAAAGGATGCCTCTATTTTCCTTTGGCCTCATTCCATAATCGGTCCATCTCGTTTAAAGAGGCTTCTCCGAGGTGCTTTCCTTGTTCCTTCAATTTTTTCTCTATATAAGAAAAGCGCTCGATAAACCGATCACAAGCCTTATGGAGGGCTTCTTCAGCCTGAATGCCAACTATCCTCCCGAAATTTACGATGCTTAAAAGCAGGTCTCCTATTTCATGTTCGAGGTTTTCGCCTTTTTCAAAAGCCTCTTTCAGTTCTTGAAGTTCCTCTTCGATTTTTTCTAAAGCTCCTTTTGGTTCTTCCCAATCGAATCCCACACTCTGAGCCCGACGGGTGATCTTTTGAGCCCTTAAAAGAGCCGGTAAGGCCCTGGGGATCCCCGATAATAAGGATCCCTTTTCCTGCTCCTTTATCCTGTACCAATTGGATTCCACTTCTTGGGAATCTCTCACCTTCAAATCACCAAACACATGAGGATGACGCCTTATTATCTTTTGGGCAGTTCCTTTTGCCATCTCTTCCAGATCGAAGAGCCCCTTTTCTTGGGCTATATGAGTAAAAAAGAGGATCAAAAACAGGAGATCCCCAAGCTCCTCCTTAAGTTCGTTCCAGTCCCTTTTATCAATAGCTTCAGCTACCTCGTAAGCCTCCTCGATTATGAAAGGCTTAAGGCTATCAAAGGTCTGCTTTCTATCCCAAGGGCAACCTCCTTCTCCCCTCAAACTATCCAATATTCGCATTAACTCATCTATAGCCTTTCCCATCAAAAAAATTATACCAAATTACTTAAGGAGTTGAGCCTAAAGAAAGATTTGGGTATAATAAATTTTCACACCTAATAAGGGAGGTTAAGAATGGCTTATGAGCATGAAGAACTCGAAAGGATGCTGAAGAGGCTCAAAAGGGATTTCCAGCAAAACGTACAACCTGAGTTAAAGAAACACGCCCATTTTATAAGCAAGAGCGAAAAGGAGAGGATGAAGCGCGCTAAAGCCATACGCAAGCTCAGAAGGAAAATGAAAAAGCTCATTCAAGCGGCTTAAGTGCCTTTACCCTTAGAGATGGAAAAGCCTAAGAGAAAGGCTTTTTTATTTTTTTCTCTCCAAAGAGGAGAGTGTCTTTCTATTGCTTCAAGAAAAGGCTTTTCATTAAAGCCCATTTTTTCGATGGAAAAACCTAAAAGGATCAAATTTGCGCCTCGTGGGTGATCCATCTTTTGAGCTAGGGCAGAAGCATCTATGTGAAAGGGCAGAGGATCCGATGAATTTACGAAGGATATCCCGTTGGGTTTAAGGTAAATTTTGTTTCTTTCCGCCTCTTCCTTTGAGGTAGCGATTAGGTAATCGGCGTCTCCATAAGCGATAAAGGGACTGTAAAAATCGCCCAATTTGACCTGGGAGATGACCGATCCTCCCCTTTGGGCCATTCCGTGCAGTTCACTCGATATAACGGGAATTCCGAGGGAAAAAGCGCCTTCTGTAAAGATGCGTGTCAAAAATATAACGCCTTCTCCTCCTTTACCAGCGATTATGATCTCTAACTGCATTTAAACCTCCACAACTTCCAGCGCTCCATCAGGACATATAAAAGCGCATAAACCACAACTTCGGCATAAATTCCAGTTTATAATCGGCTTATCTTCACCTTCTTGAAGGGCAGGACATTTGCTTTCCAAAACGCAGATCATACAACCTCTGCAATTCTCCTTTTTAAAATGGAGTTTTCTTTTTGGAGGGACCTTTTTGTAAAGGGGGCAGGGGCTTCTTGAGATTACAACTGCCGGAATTTCCTTTTCCTGACAAAAAGCATAGGCCTCTTTTAAACTTCTTTCCATTTCAAAAAAATCGAAAGGGTCAACCACTTTGACGAATTCCACTCCACACCCCTTTATTACCTTTTCCATCTCGACCTTTCGCAGATCCTTTAGGGGATTAGAAGGAGTGGGTTGCCCCCCGGTCATGGCGGTCGTAGCGTTATCTAAAATTACGAGGACGAAGGCCGCTTTTTTATTGACGGCGTCTATCAAAGCGGGGATACAAGCGTGGAAAAAGGTGGAATCCCCTACAGTGCTACAGATGGGGGGTATTTTTTGGGCGGCGTTTTTGAGAGCAAGGTAAAACCCCTCGGCCAAAGAGACACCCGCCCCCATGCAAAGGAATGCGTCAACCGCCTCCATCTCCAGCCCCAAGGTGTAACATCCTATATCACTCGGGAAAAACCCTTGAGGGAAGGCCTTTTTTATGGCCCAAAAAGCCGCCCGATGAGGACAACCGGGACATAGCCTTGGTGGCGCTCCTTCTTTAAGAGGATTTTTCTTCTCGAAGATGAGATCTCCTAATAGGATATGAAGGGCTTCAAGGATATTCTCGGGCCTCAATTCCCCTTCGGAAGGCACGGTGCCATCAAGTCGCCCCCTGGTCTTTTCTCTATAGGGGATTTGTAACTCTATTACAGGGTAAGTCTCCTCCAAAACGAGTATCTCCTCATAAGACGATAACTCCTCGCTGAGAGAAAGCGACAGAGGGAAAGGACGATCCACTTTGTAAATATCGAGAGAATCCTCCAGGTTCAACGATTTTAAAACGTCCATTAAGAGGGCAAATGGGAAGCCCGAAGAAACTACGGCCTTTTTTGCTCTCTTAGAAACTATCTTTCTAAACGCGTTTTCTTTTTGAATAGATCGAAGCTTCTCATTAAGTTCTTTGTGTAAAATGTAACGCCGTCTCGGAAGAGCTGCCCAATGAAAGGGGTCTTTGTCAAGCGAAAGTATTTTGGGATTGGATTTTAATTCTTCTTCTAAAACAATCCCCTGACGAGCGTGACAAACCCAAGAAGTGGGACGTAGCATCACCGGTATTCGATATCGTTCGGAGAGTTCTAAAGCCTCTTTTATCATCTCCATCGCTTCTTTTGGGCTTGAGGGGTCAAAGACAGGTATTTTGGCGAACATGGCGAGGAATCGGCTATCCTGTTCGGTTTGAGAACTGTAAGGACCAGGATCATCGGCGCTTATAACCAGGAGGCCTCCTTTAACCCCGGTATAAGCAGCACTCATCAAAGGGTCAAGCGCCACGTTAAGCCCCACTTGTTTCATGGAGACCGCTGACCTTCCCCCAAGCCAACTATGAGCCAAAGCCAATTCAAAAGCCACCTTTTCGTTAATAGACCACTGGGCGAAAATGCCCAATTGATACTCTTCATTAAATCTCATCACCGCTTCCAATATCTCAGAAGCAGGAGTTCCCGGATAAGAGGTGACAAAACTCACCCCTTCTCTCAGGAGCCCCCAGGCGATGGCTTCATTCCCCAAAAAAACCCTTCTGATCATTACTCTGTGACCCCATATTTCCTCTTTAAAAATTCAAGTCCCACTTGAGGATACAAGGCATAAATAAGCACATCCCCTCTGTTTTTCGCCAAACCTTTAGTAGCTTCTTCGGCTTTTCCCAGCTCCGGTTCAAGCACATCAGCCGGCCTACAGTCAATAGGGGTTTCCCCTCGCGGATAACCCTTCAAGGCCAGTTTCTGAACCTCGGGGTTTACAGGAGCAGGGGGTCGACCATAAAGTCCATAAAAGTAATCCTTAGTCTGTTGAGTTATCATCTTGTATCTACCAAACAACACATTCAAAACCGCTTGAACCCCCACGATTTGGCTTGTGGGCGTTACCAGGGGAGGATACCCCATATCAGCCCTGGTGCGAGGGATTTCCTCAAAAACTTCCGGCAACCTGTGTAAGGCGTTGGCCTCTTTGAGTTGGGCTATGAGGTTTGTGATCATACCTCCTGGGATTTGATGCTCAAGGGCCTGTACATCGATGACAGCAAATTTCGGCGCTTCTAAGAAGTCCTTGTATTTCTCCCTCAATACCTCATCAAGATACTCGCTTATCTCGATTAAACTCCGCAGATCCAAACCGGTATCACGTTCAGTGCCATAAAGGGTCACTACTAACGGCTCTACCGCAGGCTGAGAGGAACGCAAAGCCAGAGGGGCAAGGGCACAATCTACCACATCCACTCCAGCTTCAGCAGCTTTAAGGTAAGTCATTGATCCAAAACCTGTAGTGTAATGAGTATGAAGCTGTACAGGGATATCTAACACTCTTTTTAGCTCCTTGACCAGTTCATAGGCATCATAGGGAGAAAGAAGCCCCGCCATATCCTTTATGCAAATACTGTCTGCTCCCATTTCCTGAAGAATTTTTGCTTTGTTGAGATAATAATCGAGATTGAAAATGGGACCTCCAAGTCGTTTTTCGGTAAGTGAGTAGGAAATAACTGCCTGTGCGTGTTTGCCGCATTTTTTAACTGTTTCAATAGAAGTTTTGAGGTTTCTTTCATCGTTTAAAGCGTCAAAAATACGGAAGATATCAATTCCACTTTCAGCGGCTTCTTCAATAAAGGCTATCACCACATCGTCAGGATAATTTCTATAGCCCACCAAGTTTTGTCCTCTTAAAAGCATTTGCAATTTGGTATTGGGCATGAGTTTTCTGAGCGTCCTTAATCTTTCCCAAGGATCTTCATTGAGGTATCTGATGCATACATCAAAGGTAGCTCCTCCCCACACTTCCATGGAGTGAAAACCGATTTTATCCATCTTGGGGGCTATGGGGATCATATCCTCAGTTTTTAATCTTGTGGCTATAGTGGACTGGTGCCCATCTCGAAAGGTGGTATCGGTGATCCGGAGAGGATTTTTGGCCATTTGTCACCTCCTCACGTTTATTTGGTTTAACCCGGGAGAATATATCATAAAGACCGGTTCGGGTTAAAGAAGAAAGGAGGGATTGAAATTTGGTAGTTTCATAAATTATAGTTTTGTAAAATGGGGATGTAGCTCAGGGGGAGAGCATCACGTTCGCAACGTGAGGGTCGGGGGTTCGAATCCCCCCATCTCCACCATTCTTAGGGGAGGATCCTTCCATAGCGCTGTAAACCTTGAGGAACCCACCAACGGATGAAGTTGTAAGTTATCCCTGCAGGGGCGGGTTCGATCCCATGGAAGCGAGCGTGGATGGCCGTAAGGGCGTAGGGGATATAAAGGAAGGCGTAAGGTTGGTCTTCGGCCAGTATTTCTTGAAAGCGGTAATATAGTTTCTTTCGCTTTTCCTGATCGAAAGTCCTTCGGGCTTCGACGAGGATTTGATCCACCTCGGGGTTTTGATAGGATATGAAGTTCAGTTCCTTAGGACCGGTTTTGGAAGAATGCCATATGTCGTATTGATCGGGATCAACCCCCGTGGACCATCCGAGGATAACCGCTTCAAATCGCCTCTTATCCAGGTATTCGTTTATAAAAGTGGCCCATTCCAGAACCCTTATGCGCATTTGTATGCCAATCTGCTTAAGACGCCACTGAATCACTTCAGCCGTTTTTAATCGGGCCAAATTGCCCCAGTTTACAAGCACGGTGAAACAGAAGGGTTTCCCATCTTTATCTAAGATCCCGTCACCGTCACTGTCTTTCCATCCGGCTTCTTCCAGGAGTTTTTTGGCCTTTTGGGGATCATAAGGATATGGTTTTACGTTAGGGTTGTAATACCAAGTACCAGGTTTATAAGGGCCATTTGCCACAATTCCCAGGCCAAAAAGTATAACTTTAACGATCTCCTCTCGGTTTATGGCATAACTTATGGCCTGTCTCACCCTTTTATCTTTAAAAAACGGATGACGCAAGTTGAAGCCCAAATAGGTATAAGCAAAAGGAAGATACTTATATTTTTTGAAGTTTTTCTCGAAAAAGGGATCAGAGGTCTGACGAGCATATTGAAGAGGGGTTAAATTCATCCAATCGAGGCTTCCCGCTTTTAGTTCCATGAACATGGTGGAAGGGTCAGGTATTATCTTATAAATGACCTGATCTATATAAGGTCTGCCCTCGAAGTATTCGGGGTTCGCTTGAAGGATAAGGTATTGTCCCGTTTGCCATCGGACAAACCTATAGGGGCCCGTTCCGATAGGGTTTCGGCCTAAGGGGCTCTGGGTTATATCTTTTCCCTCCAGAAGATGTCTGGGTAATACCACCAGATTGCCCCAACTTGAAAGCCCAGGGGCGAAAGGTTCTTTGTAAATAACCCTGAGGGTATAGGGATTTAATACCTGGACCTCTTTTACCTCTTCGAAATCCCCCGAATAGGGAGTGGGGGTTTTAGGATCTATGATAGTTTTATAACCATACCATACGTCCCACGCCGTAAAAGGTTTTCCATCATGCCATTTCACGTTTCGCCTGAGGTAAAAGGTAATCACCTTCCCATCAGGGCTTATGGTCCACTTTTCCGCCAAATCCCCCACAATTTGCAAATTTTTATCGTACTTTACAAGTCCATTATAGACCAGGCTACAGATTTCATGGGAAGCGCTATCGGAAGCAAGCATAGGGATCAATATACTCGCATCACCAATAGAGCCAATCACTATCGCATCACCATAGGTGGGTTTTTCTTGACCTAAAGAAAAGAGGGGAAAACACAACAAAAAACCCAAAAGGAACAAGTTCTTCATATTTCCTTCCAGTAAATGCGATACCTTTTATAAGGCCTCCCGCCCATCGATTCAACGGCCTTTTGAATTAGATGATTATCCTCAAGGATCCACGAGAGTTCCGCCCTTCGATACCCCAATTGCCAGCCCCTTTTGAAGACCTCAAGATATAAAAGCGTATCTATACCTTTTAAACGATATTTGGGCCTTATCCCAAAAAGAGGGATCCTTATTTCTTTTACCCTGCCCTTCACCCAAAGGGCCCGAAGGAGACCCCATGGAGTCAGTTTGCCTTTTAAAACTTTCAAAACATGGTTATAGTTGGGGAGGGCTAAGATAAATCCGGCGGGTTCTCCTTTGTATTCAGCAAAAAGGGCTAATGAAGGCACCAAGATCGATTTTAACACTTTTGCAAAATAGGAGACCTCCTTCTCCGACATGGGTACGAAGCCCCAATTGTTAGCCCAAGCCTCGTTATAAATTCTCATGAACTCCCTTATCTCCCTTTGGATATTTTTGAGATCCGCTTCCCTTATTTTCACCTCGGGTATTTTGGAGCTTATCCTTGAGGCTATCCTTTCGAGCCTTTGGGGGAGCGAACCATCGCCGATTAGAAGGTTGGCCAGAAGGTCCTTTGCCTTCTTAAAGCCTACTGATTCCAAAAGTTCCTGGTAGAAAGGGGGGTTGTGGGGCATCATTATATAGGGGGGTGTGGAAAAGCCTTCTATCAAAAGGCCACATTCGTAATTGGTAGAAGGATTCATAGGGCCTATGATTTCCTTAATGCCCTTTTTTCGGAGAACATCCTCAACCCTTTCGAAAAGCCTGAGTGTCACTTCTTTTGAATTTACCGATTCGAAAAAGCCGAAATACCCGATGGGTTTTTGATGATAGGTGATGAAGTTCCTATCCATGATGGCCGCAACCCTTCCTAAGGTTTCCTTTCCCTGAGTTGCGATGAAGGCTGTGATCTCGGAGTGCTCACAAAATGGATGCTTTCCAGTGAAAAAAGAGGCCACCTCTGATTTAAGGGGGGGTACCCAGAGCGGGTCGTCTCGGTAAAGGCGGAAGGGTAACTCTAGGAAGGCTTTTAGCTTTTTTCTATCGTCTTTTACTTCCTCTACAGTTAACGCCATCAAATTATTCCCAATTCTTTACCGGCCTTTTCGAAAGCCCACAGGATCTTGTCGAGGTGTTCATCGGTATGAGTGGCCATGAAGCTCGTCCTTATAAGTTCCCTACCGGGAGGCGTTGCAGGAGGAAGTACCGGATTGGCGAATACTCCATACAGTTCGAGCAATCCGCACATTTTAAAGGTCCTTTCCATTCCTCCGATTATGATGGGGATTATGGGGGTCTGACTATTTCCCGTATCAAACCCCAAACGTTTGAATCCCTCAAGCATTTTCCTGGTGTTTCTCCAAAGCCTTTCCCTTAATTCGGGTTCCTCTTGGATGATGTCTAAGGCTGCACTTGCCGCTGCCACCAAGGGAGGAGCAATGGCAGCCGAAAAGATCAAAGGTCGAGCGAAGTGCTTGATGTATTCTATGACCTTCTTCGGACCCACCACAAACCCTCCAATGGTGGCCAGGCTCTTGGAGTAGGTACCCATTATGAGATCCACCTCGTCTTCCACCCCGAAATGCTCCGCTGTTCCTCGCCCATTTTTACCCAAGACTCCTATCCCATGGGCATCATCTACCATAAGCCTCGCACCATAACGCTTGCAAACCTGGATTATTTCGGGTAGTGGGGCTATGTCGCCTTCCATGCTAAAGACTCCGTCCACAATGACCAATTTCCCTACATCAGGGGGTAAACTCTTTAAAACTCGTTCCAAGTCTTCCACGTCGTTGTGCTTAAATCGCCTTACTTGACACATGGCAAGCCTACAAGCATCGATTATCGAGGCGTGATCGTATTTATCCAATATGGCCACATCCCTTCTTCCCAAAAGGGCCGATATTATCCCCAAGTTGGTCTGATAACCGGTAGCGAAGACCAAAGCCGCTTCTTTGCGGAAAAAGCGCGCTAGTTTTTCTTCCAATTCCTCGATGATGTCCAGGTTTCCGTTCAGAAACCTCGAACCAGCACATCCCGTTCCATATTTCTCAATGGCCCTAATAGCCGCTTCCTTTACCCTGGGGTGACTGGTCAATCCCAAATAATTGTTCGAACCCGCCATAATGAGCTTTCTGCCTTTTACTATAACCTCCGGTCCTTGCGCCGATTCAATCACTCGAAACAGAAAATATAGACCTGCTTTTTGGGCCTCTTCTGCTTCCTTCCAGTTAAAACACCTTTCAAAAAGGTCCATTTTTTTCCTCCTTTTAAAGCCATCCTTGAGCTTTATACCAATTGATGGTCAACGAAAGTCCTACCTTTAAGTCGTACTTAGGCTTATATCCTAAAACTTTTTTGGCCTTGGAAATGTCGCATATCCAAGCTTCTTGTAAGGACTCATTCAATTTATTCAAGTTGAAAGGCATGCCTTTACCCTTTATTCTTCCTATTGCTTCACATACTAAAGCAATGCCTTTCGCTATCATGAGGGGAATCTTAAGCTTTATATATTTCACTTTCAAAATAGAGGCTATCATATCCGCTAATTGATGCAACGAGTAAATCTGACCATCGGAAATAAGAAAGACCTCACCACTTTTTAATTCTCTCTTGAGACACAAAAGAAGAGCCTCTACCAGATCTTCCACATAACACATACTAAGCCACTGTTCATCCCTTAAAAGGGGTAGAAATCTCCATTGGATCAGTTTGAAAAAGTGTAACATGTATTTATCCCTGGGACCATAGACGATGCTTGGCCTTAAGATTATCACTTTGAAAAAGGAACTGTATCTTCGGATGGCCTCTTCGGCTTTGAGCTTACTCAATCCGTAGGGAGATACCGGACGAGGGGGATCATCTTCAGTGAGAGGCCTATTTTTGGTGGTGGGCCCTTGAGCAGAAAGGCTTGAGAGAAAGATGAATTTTCCACTAAAACCGTCTTCCAGAAGCCTTTCTATCAGAAGTTCAGTCCCTTTTTCGTTTACCCGAAAATAATCCTCTTCTCGGATGGCTTTTGTTAAAGCGGCAAGGTGAAACACACAATCAAATCCCTCCAGGTAGGGACATTTCCCTTCTAAGTCTCCCAATATGGGCTTCACCCCCTGGGGTAAGTCTTTTCGATGATCTCTCACTAGTCCGAAGACCTCGTATCCTTCTTTGAGGAGTCTCTCACAAAGGTGGAATCCTATAAACCCCGTAGCCCCAGTGACAAGGACTTTACTCATTTCGCTTCTTACATGGGTATGTAACCCTTTTTAAAGAGATACTCGGCGTTTAAAATAGCCGCCCCAGCGGCTCCCCGTATGGTATTGTGAGTCAAAAGGAAAAACTTAAAATCCAGAACCTTGCAAGGCCTTAACCGACCTATCACACAGGCCATCCCCTTTTCCACATCCCTATCCTTTAAAGGTTGAGGTCTATCGATTTCTGGGCGGTATATTATGGGCCTTTTGGGGGCAGTTGGAAGTTCAAATTCCCTCAGGGGGTTAAAGTTTTCCCAGGTTTTTATGATCTCTTCGGGATCTTCGGGTTTCCTTTCCAGTTCGACGCTTACGCTCTCAAGATGCCCATCTCTCACATTCACCCGAGTACAGGAGGCACTCACTCTTATATTGGCAGGAACAAACTCCTTCCCGGTGAATTCTCCCAAAATCTTAAGGCTTTCGCTTTCTATCTTCTCTTCCTCTCCCGATATGAAGGGGATCACATTGTCTAAGATGTCGAGAGAAGCTACTCCCGGATAACCGGCTCCGCTTAAGGCTTGTAAGGTAGTTACGATCACCCTCTTTAAACCGAAGGCCTTCTTTAAAGGGGCAAGGGCCATAACCAGACCTATGGTTGAACAATTGGGATTGGTGACGATGTAACCACCCTTGGGCCATTTTTTCCGTTGTAAGGGAATCACCTCTATGTGCTCCGGGTTAACCTCCGGCACCAATAGGGGCACATCCGGGTCCATCCGATGGTTTCTGGCATTGGAGATCACGATATAACCTTCTTTAGCGAACTCCTCTTCGATCGGGCCTGCCACGGAAGCATCAAGAGCTGAAAAAACAACCTTACAATCCAAATCCGGAACGCACTCCTTCACCTCCAACTGGGCTACCTTTTCCGGTATTTCGCCTTCTATTTTCCACCTTCCCCAAACGGCTTCTTTATAAGTTTGTTTGGCGCTTCTTTCGGAGGCCGCCACTTCGGTGATTTCAAACCAAGGGTGCTCGGAAAGAAGTTGAACGAATCTTTGACCCACAACCCCCGTGGCTCCCAATATACCGACCTTTATTTTCCTCATGCTCCCTCCTTTACCAAAGGATTTTTCCTATCCTCAACCATCGGATCTTTTTCCAGAGGTTTTCCGCTTCACCATTCCATGACCAGTATATGACGAGGGCTTTGCCCAATATGTTTGATTTTGGCACAAAACCCCAATAGCGACTATCCATACTGTTGTCTCGGTTATCTCCGAGCACGAAATAATGCCCTTGAGGCACCGTAACGGGTCCGAAGTTGCCCCTTAAGAGGTCATTTTCGGTCCAGACCCCCCAAGGGTCTCGGATGGGTTTCCCGTTTATATAAATGGTCCGGCCGATTATCTGAACGCTCTCACCAGGTAAAGCCATGACCCTTTTTATGAAATCCTTTTTGGGATCGCGAGGATATACGAACACTATGATATCACCCCTTTTAGGAGAGGAATACTCTACGAGGTATTTGCCCACTAAAGGTATCCTTATCCCATAAGCGCATTTGAGGACCAATAAATGATCACCCACCAAAAGAGTAGGTTCCATGGAACCCGAAGGAATCTTGTAAGCCTGTACAAAGAAGGCCCTTATAAAAAGGGCTATAAAAACCGCTATGAGAATCCCTTTGATTTCCTCTTTTATCTTCCTTTGGGTCATCGGATTTTCTCCTCATAAAACTTAACCTCTTTTATCCCCTCGTTTTTTAGGAGTTCTTTTATCTTTTGAGACTCTTCTCGATTTTGAGCTCGAACGATCACCCTGTACCATACCATGCCCTTTATCTCCGTTTTTTGGACCTCTGCCCTTATTCCCTTTGAGAGAAGCCTTTGAACAAACTCTTGAGCGTTCTTCATCTCTCGGAAAGAGGCCACTTGAAAGGCATACCGGTCGGCTCTCTCGACTGAAGCCCCTGTTTCCTTCACCGGGCGCTGAGGTTCTGGTTTGGGAGCTTCTTTTTTAGGTTCCTCTTTAGGTCTTTGCTCGATCTCCTCCTTGGGTTTTTCTTTGGCTTCTTCTTGAAGACGTTGATAAAAGGTGAGGGAAGGTTCCCCTTGTGTTTCATTACCTTGAGGTTTTGAAGGGGGTTGAAGGGGTTCTTCTGGGACTTCTTCGAACAGGGGCTTTTTGGCCATTTCGGAGGATTTGGGGGCTTCCTTTTTGGACACGTTAATTCCTAAGAGAAATCCCCCTAAGAAGGCCAGAAAGAGCCCCACGATAAATATCACCCTTTTACGTTGTCGTGTTTTTTGGAGTTCCGTTCTCTTTAAAAGCTCTTCCATCACATCTCCTCGGGGGCTTGGACCCCTAAAATCTCTAAGCCATTACGGATTACTTCTTTAACCCCCCATACGAGAATCAAGCGTGCATTTCTAAGGGGTTCGCTTTCGTTTAACACGCGATGCTTATTGTAGTAACTGTGGAAGGCTTTAGCTAAGGAGAGAAGGTAACTTGAGAGTATATGGGGTTCAAAAGCTGAACTTGCGTCATTCAGAATCTCAGGGAAAATCCCCACGTTTTTGGCCAAAGTCCTTTCTTCGGGCAAAGAAAGAGAGGAGAGGTCGGTCTGTCGAGGGTCAGGAAGGGTCAAGTTTTTTTCCTCAGCCTTTTTAAAGATGCTTGAGATTCTCGCATGCGCATATTGTACATAATAAACTGGATTCTCCTCATTCTGAGCTTTTGCCACTTCCAGATCAAAATCCAGGGGACTATCGGCCCTTCTTAAAAGTAAGAAGAACCTAGTGGCATCCACTCCTACCTCTTTTATCACATCCCTTAAGGCGTCAAACTCACCCGCTCTAGTGGACATGGAGACCCTTTTACCTTTTCTCAAAAGAGTTACCAGTTGAACCAATATGACCTTTAATTTTTCCTTGGAAAAGCCCAAAGCTTCCACCGCTGCTTCAAGCCGTTTTACATATCCATGGTGATCCGCTCCCCATATGTTTATCAAAAGATCATAACCTCGAAGGAATTTTTGTCGATGGTAAGCTATATCGGAAGCAAAATAAGTCTTAGTTCCTTGAGCCCTAATGACGACCCTATCTTTTTCATCGCCAAAAAGGGTACTTTTAAACCATATGGCTCCATCCTTATCGTAGAGGAACCCCTTTTTATTAAGCTCCTCCAAGGTTTTGTCCACTTGGCCTTCTTGGTGAAGGGAGGCTTCGCTTACAAAATTGTCAAACTTCACCCGGAAAGACTCTAGCTCTTCTCTTATCCATTGCATGATGATATTTTGGGCCTCAAACGAAGAGATCTTTAAAGCCTCCTCCTTTGGGAGTTTTAAGAGTTTTTCGCCGTATTTTTCGATAAGCTTTCTGGCCACATCGTAAATATACTCCCCTCTATATCCATCTTCCGGAAACTCCATTTGGCCCCCTAAAAGCTCCCCATAACGGGCAAGAACCGAGGCCCCCAAAAGTTCCATCTGTGTCCCCATGTCATTTATGTAAAATTCCCTCTCCACCTGCCATCCGGTCCATTCCAGGAGCCGTGAGAGGGAATCACCAAAAGCGGCTATTCTCCCGTGACCTATATGAAGAGGACCGGTGGGGTTTGCACTCACAAATTCCACCAGGACCCTCTTCCCGGAAGGAGCTTTGCGTCCGTATTCGGGCCCCTTTATACAAGCCTCCCTTAAGGTTTCGAACCATACTTTATCCTTCACGTAAAAGTTTAAGAATCCACCTCCCGCCACCTCCACCTTTTCTAAAGCCTCTTCGGGAGGGAGGTTTTTCAAAATCTTTTGAGCCACATCAGAGGGGGCAGTTTTAAAAAGCGTTCCCAAGACAAAGGCCACATTTGTGGCGTAATCCCCGAACCTTTCATTAGCGGGGTATTCCACCGAAAAGGGGACCTCCTCTTTTGTTAGTCCCTCAATCGCTTCCCTTATCATTGCCCTTATCTTCTCCTTCATCTCACCAGCTCCCCATAAAGGTTGGGCTTTCGGTCTCTTAAAAGGTACCACTCCTTTTTTGCCCTTTTGGCTTCTTCAAGGTCCAACTCGGCCAAAAGGATTCCCTCCTGAAGGCCTGCTGGTTCACCTATGAGTTCCCCTTCTGGATTTAAAAAGAAGCTCATCCCGTAAAAATGTTGGAACTCCTCCTTGCCAACTCGGTTAACTCTGACGACGAAAAAGCCGTTACATATAGCATGCCCGGCCAGAAGTTTAAGCCACCTCTGTTGAGTTCTAAAAGCACAAGCCGTAGGGACAAAAAGGATCTCCGCCCCCTTTAAAGCCAAAATCCGTGGACCTTCTGGAAACAGGTTGTCCCACGAAAGTTGCACCCCGAATTTTAGGCCTTCTATTTCAAATACGGGAAAATCATTACCTGAGGCGAAATAACTTCTCTCCTCCCATAAGGGAATGTCAGGAAGATGGACCTTTCGGTAAACCCCTATTACCGAACCTTGGGGAGAAATGACTGCCACCGAATTGTAATACTCCCCTTCTCCTTTTTCGAAAAACGGGACCAAAAGAATGACCCCTTTCTCCCTGGCAAAAGAAGACATTTCTCCTATCAATTGGTCCTCCAGAGTCTCCGCTAATTGGAAGGCGTCTTTGTCCACCTTGGCGGGAAACCACGGATAGGGGAAAAGCTCAGGGAAACAAAGGATTTGGGCTCCTCTTTCTACGGCGCTTTTTGCGAAGTTCAAGGCCTTCTCAAGAGTCTGGTCCCTTTTTAAAGAAGGACCGATTTGGATGGCAGCAATTTTTATCTTCATGGCCTTAGTGTTAAAATTCTCTCAAAAAATTCGAGGATGTGAAAGTGATAAAGGGCGTGGGGATCGATTTGGTTATGACCAAACGTTTAAGGAACCTGGTAAAAAGGTGGGGAGAGAAGTTCTTAAGGAGGGTCTTCACCCCTAATGAGAGGAAAGAATTAAAGGCCTCGCCTTTTCCTTACGAGAGTCTGGCGGGAAAATTCGCCGCTAAAGAGGCTTTTCTCAAGGCTTTAGGAAAAGGCCTCTTCGAAATCCCCTTTTTGGAGATCGAGGTCCTAAAGGAGGAAAGGGGGAAACCCTTTATCTGCTTGCACGGAAAGGCCAAAAAAATGGTTCAGGAGATTAACTTAAAAAACATACATCTTTCCATCTCCCACGATGGGGGGATGGCAATGGCGTTGGTCGTTTTGGAGGTGGAGGATGAAGCTTGTAACCCGCGAAGAAATGAGGGAACTCGATCGTAGGACCATAGAAGAAATCGGCATTTTAGGGCTTGTCCTTATGGAGAATGCGGGAAGAGGTACCGCCCAAATTATAAAGAAGAGGTTTGGACCGGAAAGGAAGAAAGTGGCCATTCTGTGTGGAAGAGGCAATAACGGAGGGGATGGCTTTGTCGTGGCCAGATACCTTAAGAACTGGGGATGGAAAGTGAAGGTTTATCTTCTTTCCGAAAAGGAGAAGATCACCGGGGATGCCAAAGCCAATCTGGAAGTCTGGTTAAAAATGGGAGGGGAATTGAAAGAAATACGGGAGGAAGAGGAACTTTGGTCAATTAAAGAAGAGCTCCAACAGTTTGATCTTATAGTAGATGCCCTTTTGGGCACGGGATTGAAGGATGAGGTTAAAGGAATTTTAAAAGAGGCGATCCAGTTGATAAACGCCTTGGGGAAACCCGTCATCGCGATCGATATCCCTTCGGGGATCGATGCCACCACCGGAAAGGTCCTCGGGGTCGCGGTTAAGGCCACTTTAACTGTGACCTTTGGCCTTCCCAAAATAGGCGAGCTTATTCATCCTGGGCTCGAATATACGGGTGAGCTTTATGTGGTGGATATTTCCATACCTCAGGTTCTCGTGGAGGATATGGACTTAAAGCATACCTTACTTGAACCCCTTGAACTTGACCTTTCACCCTTAAAACCCAGGCCCCTGGACACCCACAAGCTCACTTACGGCCATCTTTTGGTCATCGCTGGTTCAGTGGGAAAGACAGGGGCAGCCGCTATGGCAGCCGAAGCGGCCTTAAAAATGGGAACGGGGCTTGTGACCTTGGGCGTTCCTAAAAGCCTTAATCCCATTCTGGAGGTCAAACTCACCGAGGTTATGACCTATCCCTTATCGGATAAGGAAGGGGTATTTTCGGAAGAGGCTTTGGAGGAAGTGTTAGAATTGCTCGCTGGAAAAACCGCTCTTGCCATCGGTCCCGGGATAGGAACGGAACGGGGTTCAAAAAGGCTCACCTTAGAACTTTTAAAACTTTCCCAACTTCCCATGGTGATAGACGCTGATGGGCTGAACTGTTTGGTAGGAGAACTTGAGATATTAAAGGCGAGAAAGGCCCCAACTGTATTGACACCCCATCCGGGAGAGATGGCGAGGCTTATGGGGATAAGTTCAAAGGAGGTTCAGAGTCAAAGGATCCAACATGCCAGGGAATTCGCCGAACGGTATGGCGTGATCCTGGTTCTCAAGGGCTCAAGGACTCTAATAGCCGAACCGGGGGGGCGGGTTTTCGTAAATCCCACCGGTAATCCCGGCATGGCCTCCGGAGGGACCGGAGATATACTGACGGGTATGATAGGAGGGCTTTTGGCCCAAGGAATGGATCCCCTTGAAGCAGCAAAACTTGGGGTTTACCTTCATGGGTTATCGGGTGATCTGGCTAAGGAGAAGGTGGGAGAGGTTTGTCTTGTGGCCACGGATCTATTGAGATATCTTCCTCAAGCCATAAAAGAGGTCCTAAAGGGAGATGTGGCGCATATTAAGCGAGAGCCCTGATGAGACGAAGAACTGGGGAAAGAGGCTTTCCGAATTACTGAAAGGGGATGAGGTAATAGCCCTTTCGGGTGATTTAGGTACGGGAAAAACCACCTTTGTTAAGGGATTGGCCCTCGGATTAGGGGTGAGCGAGGAATACATAGGAAGTCCAAGCTTTACGATCCTAAACGAGTATCAGGGGCGTTTGCCCCTTTTTCATTTTGACTTTTACAGGGTTCAGGACCTCCAGGATCTTGAGGGAGTGGGTTTTTGGGATTACTTAGGGCAGGGGGTTGTGGTGGTGGAATGGGCTTCAAAGATCCCCACAGCCATACCCGAAGAAGCCCTGTGGGTATACTTTGAATTTTTTAACGTCGAGAAGAGATACTTGACTTTTGAGGGAAAAAAGGGAAGGGGAAGGGAACTCGTTGAAGGATTGAGTCATAGAGCTTATAATCGATCTTAATCCGAAGAGAGAACGGAGATGGCTTTGATCGTTCAAAAATATGGAGGCACTTCGGTGGCCAATTTAGAAAGATTAAGGAATGTGGCAGAAAGAATCGTCAAAACCCGCGAGCAGGGTAACCAAGTGGTAGTGGTCGTTTCCGCCATGGCGGGGCATACGGACGAGCTTCTGCGACTGGCCTATCAAGCTTCTCCCAATCCCTCGGAAAGGGAAGTGGATGTGATTTTAGCCACCGGGGAACAGCTAACTTCGGCCCTTTTGGCCATCATCTTGAAAGATATGGGGGTTCGGGCCAAGAGTTACTTGGGACATCAGGTGAGGATCATCACCGACAACGTTTTCGGGAAAGCCAGGATAAAAACAGTGGAGTCCTGGCGTTTGTTAAAGGATTTGAAAGAAGGGATAGTCCCAGTGGTAGCTGGATTTCAAGGGGTTGATGAGGAGGGCAATATCACCACCTTGGGAAGGGGAGGATCCGATACCACCGCGGTGGCCCTTTCGGTGGCTTTGAGAGCGGATATTTGTGAGATCTATACGGATGTGGATGGGGTGTATACCACGGATCCTAACATCTGTGAGAAGGCGCGTAAGTTGAAGAGGATAAGCTATGAGGAGATGCTCGAAATGGCCAGTTTAGGGGCCAAAGTGCTTCAATTTCGTTCGGTGGAATTTGCGGCCAAATACAAAATCCCCATTCACGTGAGGTCCTCTTTCAGTGAGGATGAAGGCACTATAGTATGTGAGGAGGTAAGCGAGATGGAAAAGGCTTTGGTCTCCGGAATAACCTACGACAGGAACCAATCGAGGATCGAATTGGTGAAAGTCCCCGATAGACCAGGAGTAGCTGCCCGGCTTTTCGAGGCCTTAAGCGATGCTTCTATAATCGTGGACATGATCATACAGACCTCAAGCTATGAAGGACCATATGCTAATTTGGCTTTTACCGTCTCACGGAACGATTTCAATAAGGCTTTGGAGATAACCAAAAAAATAGCTCAAGAATTAGGGGCTCAGGATGTGCTTTATGAGGAACACGTCTCCAAGGTCTCGATCGTGGGTTTAGGTATGAGGAGTCAACCGGGTGTCGCCTTTAAGGCCTTTAAAGCTTTAGCCGATGAGGGGATCAACATAAAGATGATCTCAACCTCCGAGATCAAGATTTCCTGCGTCATCGATCCCAAATATACCGAATTGGCGGTAAGGGCTTTACATGATGCTTTTGGTTTGGAGAAGGAAGCGTGAGAGAAGTGAGATTGTACGACACCACTTTAAGGGATGGAGCTCAAGCCGAGGACGTCTCCTTTTCTCTTGAGGATAAGCTTAGGATAACCCAGAAGCTGGACGAACTGGGGATTCATTACGTAGAAGGAGGATGGCCTGCCTCTAATCCCAAAGATATGTATTACTTTAAAGAGGTAAAAAAGCTTAACTTAAAAAGGACAAGAATTGTGGCCTTTGGTTCTACTGCTCGTAAGGGGATACATCCTTCCCAAGATGAAAACATCAGACAACTTCTTGAGGCTCAGACTGAAACGGTGACTTTGTTTGGAAAGTCTTGGGATAAACACGTACTGGAAGCTTTAGAGACCACCTTGGAGGAGAACATAGAGTTAATCAAGAACTCTATAGCCTATCTGAAGGAGAGGGGGAAAGAAGTAATCTATGACGCGGAACACTTCTTCGATGGTTTCAAGAACAATAAGGAATATGCCTTAGCTACCCTTAAGGCAGCCGAAGAGGCCGGGGCTGATGTTTTGGTGCTCTGTGATACCAATGGCGGTACCTTACCTTACGAGCTGGTAAAGATAATAAGGGAAACCAAAAAAGCCGTTAAGAAGCCCTTGGGCATACATTGTCACAATGACTCCGGAGTGGCGGTAGCCAACTCCCTTTTAGCAGTAAAAGAGGGGGTAGTTCACGTTCAGGGGACGATAAACGGCTATGGCGAAAGGTGCGGAAACGCTGACCTTTGTGTCATAATACCCAATTTGGAGCTCAAGATGGGCCTAAAATGTTTGCCTGAGGGCAATTTGAGAAAGTTGAAGGAAGTCTCCAGGTTTGTGAGTGAACTCGCCAATTTGGCCCCCGATAAAAAACAACCCTATGTGGGGGAGAGCGCTTTCGCCCATAAAGCGGGCGTCCATGTAAGTGCCGTTTTGAAATCACCCTCTACTTACGAACACATTGATCCTTCTTTGGTCGGAAACAGGCGGAAGGTCCTGGTATCTGACCTTTCGGGAGAAAGTAACATCTTTGCCAAGGCCAAGGAATTGGGGATCGATCTGAAAAAGGGTGATCCTTCCACCAAGAAAATCTTGAAAAGGGTGAAAGAGTTGGAGTTTATGGGGTATCAATTCGAAGCGGCCGAAGCGAGTTTTGAACTCTTGGTAAAAAAAGAATTGGGGCTTCACAAGAAGTTTTTCGAGCTTTTGGGGTTTCGGGTTATAGTCTCAAAAGATAGTGACGAAGAAGAACCCCTTTCAGAAGCTACCATTAGGGTTCGAGTTGGGGATAAGGTGGAACATACAGCAGCCTTAGGGAATGGTCCGGTCAATGCTTTAGACAACGCCCTTAGGAAGGCTTTAGAGAAGTTTTATCCTGAACTCCAAGAAGTGGAGCTTGTGGATTACAAAGTCAGGGTGTTGGAAGGTACCAAGGGTACAGCTGCGGTAACGCGAGTATTAATAGAATCCACGGATGGCACCTTTAAATGGAGCACCGTGGGGGTTTCGGAAAACATCATCGAGGCAAGTTGGAGGGCTTTGGTGGACAGTATCGATTACAAGCTCCTTAAAGAGGAGGAGAGGGGGAAAAGATGAGGCACGAAAGGATGCTAAAAGGTATAGAGCGGGCTCCTCACCGGGCTCTTTTTAAGGCCATAGGTTACACCGATGAGGAGCTATCAAGGCCCATAATAGGGATTGTGAACTCTTGGAACGAGCTTATCCCTGGGCACATTCATCTAGGACGAATAGCCCAAGCGGTCAAAGAAGGCGTCCGTATGGCAGGTGGAACCCCTATGGAGTTCTGCGTTATCGGCATATGTGATGGTATCGCCATGGGCCATGAGGGGATGAAGTATTCGCTTCCTTCCAGAGAGTTAATAGCCGATAGCATAGAAGTCATGGCCATGGCTTATGCCTTCGACGGACTCGTGCTAATCCCCAATTGTGACAAGATAATCCCAGGCATGATCATGGCTATGGCCAGGCTCGATCTTCCCTCCATCTTGATAAGCGGTGGCCCTATGCTAAGTGGAAATTTCCAGGGCAAAAAGGTGGACTTGATTTCGGTCTTCGAGGCAATAGGAGAGGTGGCTTCGGGAAGGATGAAAGAGGAAGATCTTTTAGAACTCGAATCCTGCGCCTGTCCTGGACCAGGCTCTTGTGCTGGGATGTTTACCGCTAACAGTATGAACTGTCTGAGCGAAGCCTTGGGAATAGCTTTACCAGGAAATGGAACAATCCCCGCGGTTGATTCAAGAAGAATACGCCTTGCAAAACTCACCGGGATGAGAATAGTTCAAATGGTCAGAGAAAACCTAAAGCCTTCTCAAATCCTCACCAAGGAGGCTTTCGAAAACGCCATCTCAGTGGATATGGCATTTGGTGGCTCCACCAATACCGTCCTACATCTCACGGCCATAGCCAAAGAGGCGGGGGTCTCTTTACCCCTCGATACCTTTAATAAAATAAGCGAGAGGGTTCCACACATATGCAATCTGCGTCCCGGTGGTCCCCATTTCCTTGAAGACCTTGATAGGGCCGGAGGCGTGATGGGTATCATGGCCACCTTATGGAAAGGCGGATTGCTCCACGATGAGGCCTTAACCTGTTTAGGGAAACCCCTCAGGGAAGTGTTGAAAGAGGCCAAGGTCAAAGACCCAACGGTAATCAGACCCCTTGAAAATCCTTATCATCCTGAAGGAGGACTTCGCATACTTTTTGGGACTCTTGCTCCTCAAGGCGCAGTGGTCAAAGCTTCAGCAGTGGCTCCAGAGATGTTAAAACACGAAGGCCCTGCCCGAGTCTTCGAAAGTGAAGAAGAGGCCATGGAGGCTATCCTTTCCCGGAACCTCAAAAAGGGCGAGGTCTTGGTCATCCGATATGAAGGCCCTAAAGGCGGACCGGGAATGAGGGAGATGCTGGGACCTACGTCGGCTATCGTGGGAATAGGAATGGATAAGGACGTGGCCCTTGTCACAGACGGTCGTTTTTCCGGAGGCACAAGAGGCGCAGCCATAGGACACGTCTCGCCCGAGGCTGCCGAAGGAGGTCCTATAGCCCTGGTAAAGAACGGGGACCTCATAAGGATCGATATCCTTTCCAAAAGACTCGACCTCCTTGTACCTGAGGAAGAGCTCAAAAAGCGTCTTTCACTCTGGGAAAGAAAAAGCCTCCCATTAAAGGGATACCTAAAACGCTACTCCCATTTCGTAAGATCTGCCTCCGAAGGAGCCACCTTCCGCGAGCCATGAACGCTTATCCCGAATGCTTTCCTTGTCAACTTGAAACAGCTCTTAATGCCCTCAATAAGATCACAAAGGACGAAAACATAAAAAGGGGAATAATGCTTAAAGTGTTAAAAATAGTTTTGGATCACAGCTATAAATATCCCCCTCCCAAAGTCTTTAGAGAGATTATGAGAACGATCAAAAATAGCACTCAAAATTACGATCCTTATAAAGAGGATAAAAAGATTCAAAACCAAAATATGTTGAAACTTTATGCTACATTGAAAGAAAAAGTGCAAAAAACTCAAGAACCCATTTTGAGCTCTTTGCTTCTTTCAGGTGCGGGAAATTTAATAGACGCTGTTATTAAAAAAAACAAAATTACAAAAGACTTAAATCGCATTTTTTCTAAAGGTTTTTTGATAGATGAGAGCTTTGATTTTAAAAAAGAACTTTTAAAGGCTAAGACTTTGTTATTAATCGCTGATAATTCAGGAGAAGTAGTTTTAGACAAAATTTTGATTGAAACATTAAAAGAGCATTACTCAAACCTTAAAATTTTTTTAGCGGTAAGGGGAGCTCCCGTTCTTAATGATGTGACTTTTGATGATCTGGAGGGAATGGGATTTGAAGATATTTGTTCGGTGATTTCCACAGGTGATGATACACCTGGTATAATTTTGGAGTTTGTATCTGATGAATTTAAAGAAATCTTTGAAGCCTCAGATTTAATCATTGCCAAAGGGCAGGGAAATTTTGAGACTTTAGAGTCATTAGGGGATTCCAGGATTTTCTTTTTATTTTGGGCCAAGTGTGAAGCGGTTAAGAGTTATTTGGGGTTGAGGGAAAACGGGCCTTTGTTTTTCAGGTCTCGTTTATGCGCAAAATCGTAATAAAAGGGGCTAAGGAAAGGAATTTAAAGGGCATTGATCTTGAATTACCCCATGGGATGTTTGTGTGTTTTGTAGGTCCTTCAGGTTCAGGGAAGTCAACTCTTTTGTTTGACGTGATTGGAAAGGAAGCAGAAAGAAGGCTCATCGAGTCGCTTTCTCCGCAAATGAGGCAGATTTTCTCTCCTGTAAACAAACCCAACGTAGAACGTATAGATGGTCTTTGTCCCCCTATCTTTTTGACCAGAGAGGTTCGGAATTATGGTCCAAGGTCCACCGTAGGTACCTTTACGGAGATTTACGATTATCTTCGTATTCTTTTCGCTAAGCTTGGTCTTCCCTTCTGTCCCGCCTGTCAGAGGCCTTTGAAGGCCTTAACTCGAGAACAAATGGTAGAGGAACTTTTGAAGCTTAAAGGGAAAGGGGTTCTTATACTTGTGCCCGTAAAAGAGAGAGAGCCTCAGGAGCTTTTAAAAGAGGGCTTCCTTAAGGCTTATTGGGAAGGCCAATTGGTGGAACTTGAATCCTTAAATGCTACTCGATTCGATCTGGTGATAGACAGGTTGACGGTGAGAGAGGAGGAGATCTCGAGGCTTAGGGAATCGCTTGAACTTGGTTTGAGGTTTTCATCGGTGATCAAGGTTTTGACCCAAGCTGAAGAGTTGCTCCTTACCCTTAACCCCTTTTGTCCGGAATGTGAGATGGAAATTCCTCCCCTTACTCCTTCCCTTTTTTCTTTCAATACCCCAGAAGGAGCCTGTCCGAGGTGTAAAGGCCTTGGAGAAATCGGTGGCAAAACCTGTACTGAATGTGAAGGGAAAAGGCTTAACAAATGGGCCCTCTCGGTAAAAATAGCGGGATGGAACATAGCTTCTCTTTCTGAACTTACGCTTGAGGAATTGCAGAAAGTGTTAAATGAATTTCCCATTCCTCCCTATCTTGAAGACCTGTTGGAGGTGATAAACGAAAAACTCAATCTCCTTTCTCAGGTAGGATTAGGCTATTTGAACCTTGGACGATTGATGGATGATCTTTCTCGAGGAGAACTTCAAAGGTTACGGATGGTAAACGAGATCGGTTTAAGGTTAAGTGGCGTTATGTATCTTCTCGATGAACCTACTGCCTCCCTTCATCCCGAGGATCAGAAGAAAGTGCTGACGCTTCTAAAGGAGTTAAGGGAAAAAGGGAATACCTTACTTGTAGTAGAACACAATCCCGATACGATCCTTCAAGCCGATTGGATCGTGGAACTAGGGCCAGGCGGTGGAGAAGAAGGGGGTAGGGTGGTTTTTACGGGCGAACCTATGCAGATACTTGGGGCCGATACTTTGACGGGTAAATACTTAAAAAAACGTTCTTTTGAGTTAAAAACCCATCCGAGAAGCCCGAAAGGTTGGATTAGGTTAAAAGGGGTCAAAAAGAAGAATTTGAAAAATATAAGTGTTAACTTCCCCTTGGGCGTTCTTTGTGGGGTTATCGGGGTCTCGGGGGCCGGGAAAAGCACCTTAGTGCTTGAGGTATTGGCTCAGGAGTTGAAAAGGGTCAAAGAGGGGCTTGTTCCACTTTTTTGCGAAAACCTTCTCCTCGAAGGGGAAGTCGAGAGGGTTCTCGCGGTAGAGCAGAAACCCTTTGCCAAGGATCACCGAGCCATTGTGGCCACCTTCATTGGGATATTCGGTTTTATAAGGGATCTTTTCTCTCAAACTAAAGCCTCTCGCATTAAGGGGTGGGGACCGGAAAGGTTTAGTTTCAACCTGCCTTACGGTCGCTGTGAATTTTGTAAGGGAGAAGGGGAGATTAAGGTAGAACTCGGTGGATTTCTACCGGAAGTGAGGCTTACTTGTGAACACTGCGAAGGCACGCGATATCAAAAAGAGGTACTGGAGGTCAAATACAAGGGGCTTCACATAGGTCAAGTTCTCAATTTGACGGTGGAAGAGGCTTTGGGATTCTTCCAAAATGTCCCCCCTATAAAAGAGAGGCTTGAGCCTTTGAAAAGAGTCGGACTTTCTTATTTAAAATTAGGCCAACCGCTCTTTACACTTTCGGGAGGCGAAGGCCAAAGGTTAAGAATAGCCAAGGAACTCCTTAAAAGCCCAAAAAATACCCTCTACCTCTTTGACGAACCAACCGGAGGCCTTCATCCACAAGAAGTTAAGATGTTACTTGAAATTTTTAACGATCTGGTAGACCGAGGAGCAAGTGTTATCTTTATAGACCACAATTGTGAGCTTTTAGCGGGAGCCGATTATTTAATAGAACTGGGGCCCAAGGGCGGAAGGGAAGGGGGGGAGGTAATAAGGGAGGGTTTGCCCCATCAAGTCCTCAGGGAGAGTTTTCTTTTGGCCAAATAAGCGGCCAATTTTAGGGCTTCCATCATACTTTGAGGGTTAGCCTTTCCTTTACCCGCAATATCGTAAGCTGTACCATGATCCGGAGAGGTCCGAATGAAGGGAAGTCCTATGGTCAAATTTACACCCTTGTGAAAATGGTGGATTTTGAAGGGTATTAAGCCCTGATCGTGATAAAGGGCAATAACCGCATCCCATTTGCCCCTATATGCCCAAAAGAAGAGACTATCGGCAGCAAAAGGCCCTTGAAGGTTAACCCCCTCTTCCATAGCCCTTTTAACGGCTGGAAAGAGGATCTCTATCTCCTCTTCCCCCATTTGGCCTTCTTCCCCCGCATGAGGGTTAAGACCGCAGAGAGCCAACTTAGGATTTATAATCCCGAAAAGCTCCTCCAAGGCCTTTTTGGTAAGAAGGGCTTTTTTGAACACTTTCTCTACAGTTAGGGCTCGAGGGACTTCCTTATAAGGGATATGGGTTGTCACCAGTGATACTTTCAATTTATCGCCCACAAACATCATAGCAAAATCCCTTGTATTCGAAAGCTCCGCCAGAAGTTCCGTATGCCCCTTGAAGGACCGTCCCGAAAGGGCAACGACGGATTTACTTAAAGGAGCTGTTACCAGGGCGTGGGCTTTTCCCTGAAGTATTAATCGAGTAGCGTAAATCACATATTCAAGGGCCGCTTTCCCCCCTTCTGAAGTGGGATGACCGGGCTTAACCCGTAAAGAAAGGTCACTCAAATTTATCACCTTTAAGGATTCGGTCCCCTTGAGGTCCTCAAGGGAGGAAACTTCCTCTACTTTTATGGGTAACTTAAGGGCTTCAATGGTGAGTTTTAAAACTCCCAAATCCCCCACTATAACGGGCAAAAAGGCCTCGTTTTGGATCTCGCGACGAAGCTTCCAAAGTGCTTTTAGGATTACTTCTGGACCTACACCTGCTGGATCTCCCATACTTATAAGGAGAATAGGCCTCATAGAAAATCCCTTACCTTATATTTCCGCTTCATCTCTTCAAGCCATTTGACATACTCCTTTTCTATCGTCTCTTTCCACCAATCTTCAAGCACCCTTGACCTAACCTCATTAAACGGAATTACCGCTTCCTCTTCTCTATCGCTCACATGAAAAATATGAACCCCTTGTTTAGAACGAATCGGCAAGCTTACTTCACCTATCTGCAGATCTTTTATCTCTTCCCAGATGGAGGGGTCCACTTCTTCACTCTCCACATAACCGATATCCCCACCAAAGCGAGCCGAAGGGTCATCAGAATATGCTTTGGCCACTTCTTCAAAGGTTTTCCCACCTTTAAGTTCCAAAAAAACCCTTTCCACCAATTTATAGGCTTCTTCCTCGCTTCTTCCCGAAAAGGAAATGAAGATTTGAGAAAGCCTTATCCTCAAAGGCCTTTTGTATCGATCCCTATGAGCCTCATAATAACTCATAAGTTCACTCTCCGAAACTTTGAACTTGGGACTTATAAGAAGCTCTATAATCCTGGTTTTTTGAAGTTGAGCCTTTAAATAGCGCTTATATCCTTCAGGAGTGAAATTTTGCTTTTTTAATTCATCCTCCATTTGCTGGTCGTTTAAACCATAACGCCTCTTCACCTCTTCATAAAGCTTCTGAATTTCTTCATTTTTTGGCCCAACACCTAAACGTTGAGCTTCTTTTTCCAATATTTCCCGTTCCACAAATTTCGACCAAATTTCTTTTAAGAAAGCCTCTTTCTTTAATTCCTCTTCAAAAGGATTATCGCCTTTTTCTAACTTCAGACCGAAATCAGAAGCTAAAGCCTCCATATCCCTCACCGTATAAACCTTTTCGTCTATTGTACCTATTATCTTTTCTACAACTTCCGCTTTTAAAATCCTGTAGTTAAAAAATAAACAAATCAAATAAAGCATAATCCAAATTAATTTGAGAAACTTCATTTTCCTCCCTCAAGTAATTTTTCGTTTATGACAATTTTATATTGCTTTTTCACTTTCTTTAGATAATCCTCCAAGGCCTTTTGTTTTTTCTGTTCTTTCAATTTTTGGATAATTTTATCTCTGACCTCTTCAAAGGATAACTGTCTTGGTGGTTTTCTGTCTTCTAAGCGGATGATGTGATACCCAAAAGTGGTTTTGACTATATCACTGATCTCTCCTGGCCTTTTCAAGGAAAAGGCCGCCTTTTCGAATTCTTTTCCCACCTGTCCCCTTTGGATATAACCGAGGTCCCCTCCCCACTTACCCGAAGGGCTGATAGAATAACGTTTGGCGAGTTCAACAAAATCCTCGCCTTGTTCTAGTCTTTTCTTGATCTCCTTTGCTTCCTCCAAAGTTCTCACCACGATATGTCTTACTCTTATGCTTTCGTTCATGAAAAATTCTTCTTTATGTTCATCGTAGTACCTCTTAGCCTCTTCTTCAGTGACCTCATCTTTCTCCCTCAATATTTGAGACAAAAATGCATCAAGAATCACCCCTTTCTCACACTCCTCGATCTTCCTCCGAACATCCTCTCTCTCATATACCCCCGCTTTACGAGCCTCTAAGAGCAAAATCTCCCTATCGATTAACTTTTCCAAAAACTCCCTTTTGGCTTTAGGGTCTAAAAGAAGCGGTTTGTAAAAATCGGGCAAGGATTCGACCTCCTTTTCAAATTCCTCAAGCGTTATGACTTTATCGCCGATCTTTGCCACGACCTTCGTCTCCTCCTTTTTCGCACAGGCCAAAATGATTATTAACATTAACCCCAGCACCAAATAAATGACTTTCATAAATTGCCTCCTGAGAGCAAATTTATAATCTCCCCTAAGGTTTTACGCCAGTCTTCTTTCACTTTAACTACCAATTCCATAGAAGGGGTCAATTTTACGTCTTTTTTCATGAAGTTATAGATTAAAACATTGGGGTCTATTTGAGAAGACATTTTAATCCTTAATTCGCTATCTTTTAGTTGTAATTTGGTAATACCAAGTTTTTGAAGCTTTATTTTAAGGTCTATCACTTCTAAAAGTCCAAGCACTTCTTTAGGTAAAGGTCCAAAACGATCTTGAAGTTCCTCTTTTATATCGATTAATTCCTCTTCCGTTTTTATCTTTGCAAGCCTATGATAAAGAAGTAAACGTTGAGTGTCATCTTCTACATATTCTTCTGGAATAAAAGCTCTTATTGGCAATTGTATTTCAGGCGTTATTTCTTCCTTAATTTTCTCTCCCTTTAATTCCTTCAACGCTTGTTCTAGCATTTGGTTATAGAGTTCCAATCCTATATCTAAGATGTGTCCCGATTGTCGATGGCCGAAGATGGTGCCGGCACCCCTTATCTCTAAGTCCCTTAAAGCGAGCCTAAAACCGGATCCGAAACTGCTTAATTCTTCTATCGCTTTAAGTCTTTTTCGGGCTTCTTTGCTCAATTTTTCTGGCGAAGGGATGATGAGATAAGCATAAGCCTTCTTCCAAGATCTTCCCACTCTTCCCCTGAGTTGGTAAAGGTCGGAAAGGCCGAAAGTGTGGGCATCATCGATGATGATGGTGTTAACGTTTGGGATATCGAGACCCAGCTCCACGATGCTGGTGGATACCAACACATCTATTTCACCTCTTACGAATCGCATCATGACCCTTTCCAATTGTTTGGATTGCATCTGACCATGAGCCACTTCGATGCGCAATTCGGGCAAAAGTTCTTTTAAGAATTTTGCCCTTTGATAAATGCTCGCTACCCGGTTATGGATAAAGAAGACTTGTCCTCCTCGATCGATCTCTTCCCGAATGGCCCCCCTTATGAGCTTCGGGTCGAAAGGTATGATGCGCGTTTTTACCGTTTGTCTTCCCGGAGGCGGGGTGTTTATCAGGCTTATCTCCTTTAAGCCGATGAGAGCCATCTGAAGCGTTCGAGGAATAGGGGTTGCTGTAAGGGTTAAACAATCGACGGTTTTTTTAAGTTCTTTCAATCGTTCTTTATGGACTACTCCAAAGCGTTGCTCCTCATCGATGATTAGAAGGCCCAAATCCTTAAAAACCACGTCCTTGCTAAGTAACCGGTGGGTACCTATCACAACATCGATCGAACCGGTGCGGAGCCCCTTTAATATCTTCTGTTGTTCCTGAGCCGTTTTGAAGCGGCTTAACATCTCGATTACGATGGGGTATCCCTTGAAACGCTCGCAAAAGGTCCGATAATGTTGTTCGGCTAATACGGTAGTCGGCACAAGCATAGCCACTTGTTTCCCGTCCATTACGGCCTTAAAAGCCGCTCTTATGGCTACTTCCGTTTTGCCAAATCCCACATCTCCGCAAATTAAGCGATCCATGGGGGTGGGGGAGCACATATCTCTTAGGACCGCTTCTATGGCCTCCAGTTGATCCGGGGTTTCCTCATAGGGGAAGGTAGCTTCGAATTCCTTAAAAAGCGCATCCGGTGGACTAAAGGCATACCCCGGCCTGGTTTTTCGGAGGGCATAAAGTTCCAGAAGTTCCTTCGCCACCTCTTGGACGGCTCTTTTTGCCCTTTTTTTGGCCTTTTGCCAATGGGGACCTCCCAGTTTGGAGAGCTTAGGTGGCGTATCGGAAGGGCCTATCCAACGGTGAACCAAGTTCATCCTTTCGATAGGCACATAAAGCTTGTCGCCGCCTTCGTATTCTATAAGGAGAAATTCCTTCTCTCCGTTTACATCTAGCCTCCTTAACCCTCGAAAGATACCGATTCCGTAATCCACATGAACCACTGGGTCACCTGGTTTTAATTCATCCAGTTCAAACGTTAAAGGTCTTCTTGGGGCTTTTTGAATTTTTGGGATTCTTCTTCCAAAAATGTCCCATTCGGTAAGGTAAATGAGTTTTTCCTTCTCAAGGAGAAAGCCTTCCGAAAGATTGCCCACTTTAAAAGTGAGAAAGCCCTGAAGATCATTCGGAAAAGAACCTTTAAGTCCGTAGTTTTCCAGTATCTCCGAAAACCTTTGAGCCTGGTAAGAGGAAGAAAAGACTAGGGTTACGCGATAACCCTCTTCAAGCCATTGCTTTAAGTAAAAAACTAAGGCTTTAAGACCTCCAGCCTTTATCTCATCTCTTAAAGTAGAAAAACTCTGTGAGCTTATATATATGGCTTCTCCAAAAAAGCCATTAAGTAAAAGCTTAGGTCTTTTTTCGAATAAGTGTCTCAAATATTCGTCATAAGAAAAAAGCCCATAGGTGGGTTCAATTTCTCGGAGCCTATTTTCCACTTGATCGGGTTCAAAAATCACCAGAGGTTCATCGAACTCCTCCAGAAGACTCCTAAAACCATCAAAACTGATGGGGATTATCTCGACTTCTTCAAGTCTCTCTATGGATCTCTGGCTCAAGGGATCGAACAGACGTATGGATTCGATGAGGTTGTCACTAAACTCTATCCTAATGGGATTATCATAATTAGGAGAGAATACATCCAAAATCCCTCCCCTAACGCTTATCTCCCCTTGGTTCTCTACCGTGAATACCCTTTCGTATCCAAGGTTGATCAACTTCTCGATGAGAAAATTACGGTTTAACTCTTGAGAGGCCTTTAATTTAACGATGGAATCCTCAAAGAAACTCCTCTCGGGTATTTTTACCAAAAGGCCTTCGGGGGTCGTCAAAATGGCTTTGACTTCACCTCTATGAAATTTGAGCATAACGTTTGATAATGCCTTTTGAGGTGAGTCAAGGCCAAAAGGATCCCAAAAGGTGGGGAGGGCTATTTCCTTTTGAGAGAAAAAGTGGATATCCTCAGCCAATTTCTCAACCCCTTCTTCGCTGGGGAAAATTACTATCGCTTTAATCCCCTCCTCAAGAAGCTCGGCCAAAAAAAGCCCTTTGGCTCCTCCTTGGAAACCTCTAATCCTGAGGTCCTTTCCTTCCTCTAAAGCCCTTTTGGCGAGAGTAACAATTTCCTTAATCCCCTTTTCCTCCATCTGCTTTTCGATGATATAAACATTCCTCCGGAAAGAGACAATGCTGACAAAGGGGGTTCCGAGCCTTACATACCTTTTGGCCGTATCGAATTAAAAGCACATGAAGTTCTCTGCCTATTCCTTTAGGGACCAATTGGGAAAGCACCTCGTGGGCCTTTTGAAGATCCACCTGCGGAGGCAATAAGCCCAAGCGTTTGCTTATCCTTAAAATGTGGGTGTCAACTGGAAAAACGTCCTGGCCAAAACCAAAAGCCAAAACGCAATGGGCAGTCTTCATGCCAATTCCCTTTATGCTCAAAAGCCACCTCAAAGCTTCCTCCTTTCCCATCTCCCCCAAACCACTGAGGTCCAACCTTCCGAATTTTTCCTTTATCTTCTTTAATATTCCTTTTATCCACCTGGCCTTTTGTCGATTTAGGCCCGCTGGTCTCAGACATTCCGAAAGCTCCTCTTCGGAAGCCTCTAAGAGGGCTTCCCAATGGGAAAAAGACTCCTTCAAACGTTCAAAGGCCAGATCTCTGTTCCTGTCATTGGTGTTCTGCGAGAGGACCGTCTTTATCAAAACTTCCAACGGATCGCCTTCCGGTAAGGAGGGCTTTCCACAATGAATTAAAAGCCTTTCATAAATTTTCCGCAATTTATCTTGCATAAAATAATGATATCAAAAATAAAAAGGCTTGACACGGGAGATTCTTTTTGCTATGTAAACCGCTGTGAAATATTCCGTTTGGATTTTCAGCAAAGATTTTCGAGTTTTTCGGTTCTATTTAAAGCGTCCTTTATTTATTTTGGCAATCGGTGTTTTGGTTTCCTCCTTTGTGTGTCTCGTGTTTTTCCCTTTTTTGCTTTGGCAATATTGGAAAAAACACAAGGAGTTACAAACGGCTCAAAATAAACTCACCTATCAGACTCAAATTTATGGGGAGAAATTGGAGGAATTGACTAAAGAGGTACTGGCCTTAAAGGAAGCCGAACGTCGATTGAAGGAAGCTTTGAATATCAAGACTTTGGGGGAAGGGAAAAGGAAAGAAAGGGTAGCTCGGGGAGGGGAAGGCGGTTTGGAGAATGTGTTAGAAGAAGAGGCCCTGGAGAACTTGATAGCGGAAGTGAAATTGAGACATAAGGCCTTTGAAGAATTGGAAAAAAAACTGGCACAGAAGCTCGATCGATTAAAGCACACTCCTTCCCTTTGGCCAGTAAGGGGGGAAGTGACCTCGGGTTATGGGTGGAGGAAGAGTCCTTTTTGTGAGGAGAAACTGGAGTTTCATACGGGTATAGATATTTCGGCACCACCAGGAACACCGATTCGTGCCCCTGCGGATGGTAAGGTGGAGAAGATATGGTATGACGGAGCTTTGGGGTTGACCATAAGGATTAGACATGGGTATGGCATGGAAACCATTTACGGACATCTTTCGAAGGCCCTGGTTCGCGAAGGAGAAGCGGTAAAAAGAGGGCAAATCATCGGAATGGTAGGAAACACGGGAAGTCGCTCGACAGGTCCTCATCTTCATTACGAAGTTCGTTTAGGGGGAAGAGCCGTTAACCCTCGGCATTATCTTCCCGATTAAGTTCCTCATTTTGTTAAAAAACAAAAGGAAAGGGTGTATATTATGGTGAGGGGAAGGAAATGATAGGGAAGGTCCTGCGCAAGATATTTGGGACAAAAAACGAAAGGGAACTCAAAAGATTAATACCCATTGTGGAACGCATAAACGCCCTCGAGCCAAAGATGATGAAAATGCCCGATTACCAATTACGAAGAAAGACTTCCGAGTTTAAAGAAAGGATCGAAAAAGGTGAGTCTCTGGATGCCCTTCTCCCAGAAGCCTTTGCAGTAGTTAGAGAAGTGGCCCGAAGAACCTTGGGCGAAAGGCCCTTTGACGTTCAGTTAATGGGAGCAATCGTGCTACATGAGGGGAAAATTGCGGAGATGGCCACAGGAGAAGGAAAAACCTTAGTGGCCACCATGCCCGCTTACCTAAACGCCTTACTAGGGAAAGGGGTTCACATCGTCACTGTAAACGATTACTTAGCCCGTCGCGACGCAGAATGGATGGGAGTCATATACCGCTTCCTGGGATTAGAGGTGGGCGTCATAACCCACGATATGGATGACCGAGAGAGAAAAAAGGCCTACCAAGCAGATATAACTTATGGAACTAATAACGAATTTGGTTTTGATTACTTAAGGGATAATTTAAAATTTTCACTTGATGATTGTGTTCAGCGCGGTCATTATTATGCAATTATAGACGAAGTCGATTCGATTTTAATAGATGAAGCCAGGACTCCCTTGATAATTTCAGGACCTGCTGAGGAATCTACTGAAAAATATCACCATATTAATCGCATAATTCCATTTTTAAAAAAGGATATACATTTTACAATTGATGAAAAGACGCGCACAGTTGCTTTAACTGAAGAAGGAGTTGCGAAGGTAGAAGAGTTACTGGGAGTAGATAATCTATACGATCCGCGAAACATAGATTTAATTCATCATGTTCATCAAGCATTAAAAGCACATTATCTTTTCAAAAGGGATCGAGATTATGTGGTTAAGGATGGTAAGGTAATTATAGTTGATGAATTCACGGGGAGATTAATGCCGGGAAGGAGATGGTCTGATGGTCTTCATCAAGCCATTGAGGCCAAGGAAGGTGTGAAGATCGAGCGGGAAAATCAGACCTTAGCTACTATAACCTTTCAAAATTATTTCCGCATGTATCAAAAACTCGCTGGCATGACCGGAACAGCGGAGACTGAGGCGTTGGAGTTTAAGAAGATCTACAATTTAGATGTGGTTGTGATTCCTACCAATAGGCCCCTGATAAGGATTAATTATCCGGATGTGATATTTAAGACGGAGAAAGAGAAGTTTGAAGCGGTGGTCAAGGAGATAGAGGCCCTTCATAAAATAGGCCGTCCGGTATTAGTAGGCACCACTTCCATAGAAAAATCAGAGCGGTTGAGTCAGATGTTGAAAAGAAGGGGTATTCCCCATCATGTTTTGAACGCCAAACACCACGAAAAAGAAGCGGAGATAATCGCTCAAGCTGGTAGGTTTGGAGCGGTTACTATCTCCACCAACATGGCTGGTCGTGGTACCGATATATTATTGGGAGGGAACCCAAAATTTTTAGCCAAGAAAATGGCCGGAGATAATGCCGATGAGAAGGCCTTTCAGGAGGCTTATAAGAAGGCCCTCGAGATTACTAAAGAAGAGAAGGAGAAGGTGGTAAGTTTGGGGGGGTTGCATGTTATCGGTACTGAGAGACATGAAAGCCGAAGAATAGACAACCAATTGAGGGGAAGGGCAGGGCGTCAGGGTGATCCTGGTTCCTCCAGGTTTTTCCTATCTTTGGAGGATGATCTTTTGCGAATATTTGGAGGAGAGAGATTAAAAAAGATTATGGAGCGCTTAGGGGTTAAAGACGGAGAGCCCATTGAGCATCCTCTTATAAGTCGGGCTATCGAAAATGCCCAAAAGCGCGTTGAGGCTCATAATTTCGAGATAAGGAAGTATCTGCTGGAATATGATAACGTGATGAATCAACAACGAGAAGCCGTCTATTCTCTGAGACGCCGGATAATGAAGGGGGAAGACCTTAAGGGAATGATCATGGAGATGGTGCACAAATTGGTGGAAGACCTGGTGGATACTTATACCGATCCGAAACTGCCCTTTTCCGAATGGGATTGGGAAGGTCTAAAGGAGGCTTTTAAACAGCAATTCTTCTTTCCCTTGGAACTTGAGGTAATTCCCAAGGTGAAGCGTGAGGATTTGGTTGAGATGCTATTTTCTCAAACTCGGGAGTATTATGAGGAAAAGGAGAAACACGTGGGACCTGAGCTTATGAGGGAGGTGGAAAAATTTCTGTTGCTTCACACCTTGGACAGTCATTGGAAAGAGCATCTGCTTAATCTCGATCATTTAAAAGAAGGGATAGGACTTTGGGGATACGCTCAAAAGGACCCTTTGGTACAGTACAAAAAAGAAGGATACCAGATGTTTTTAGAGATGCTTGATCGCTTCAGAGAAGATGCGGTGAGAAAGTTATTCGCCGTTCAGATCACTCGGGGAGAAGAAGTCCCCTCTTTATCGTCTTCAAGGCGCTTCTCCTTTGAGCTGGTGAGAGGTCCGCTTCCCTTTCAAGAGGTTCCCCAAGGGCCACCTTCCCCTCAGGTTCAAGGGCCAATTCGAAGGAAAACCCCAAAAGTCGGGCGTAATGATCCCTGTCCTTGCGGTAGTGGGAAAAAGTATAAACATTGCTGCGGAAAATGAGATTACCAAAAGGCTTTAAAGCTTCAGCGGTAGCAAGTGGGATAAAACCAAAGGGGCTCGATTTGGCGCTGATCTTTTCGGAATCCCCTTGTAAAGTGGCAGGGGCCTTCACTTCCAATAGGGTAAAGGCTGCTCCTGTTATTTACAGCCGAAGAATCTTAAAAGGGGGCATGGCCCAAGCGATAATCGCCAACAGCGGTTGTGCCAATGCTTGTACCGGCAAAGAGGGTCTGAAGGATGCGGAGGAGATGGCAAAGATGGTCGAGAGGGCTCTTAATCTCCACCCCCGTAGTGTTCTGGTGGCTTCCACTGGGGTAATAGGCAAAAGGTTACCTTTGGAAAATGTTAAAAGCGCATTGCCTTCCCTAATAGAAGGATTGTCCCCCCAAGGATTTCAGGATGTGGCTTTGGCCATAATGACCACCGACAGAAGACCCAAGATAAAATCCGTACAGGTGAAGTGCAGCCGTTTAAACGGCACCATTCTCGGTATTGCCAAAGGTGCTGGTATGATAAGCCCCAATCTTGCCACCATGTTGTGCTTTTTACTAACCGATCTCCTCTGCGAACCCCAGATCCTTCAAAGTTGTCTTAGGGAAGCGATTTCCCTGAGTTTTAATCGGATCTCCGTAGATGGCGAACAGAGCACTAATGACACTGTCTTTCTTATGGCCAATGGCCTTGAGGGAACGCTGGAAGAAAAAGAAATATCGGTTTTCAAAGAAGCCTTGACCTCACTCACCATGGATCTTGCCAAAGAGATCGTAAAAGACGCAGAAGGGGCCACAAAATTCGTTCAAATCTCCGTAAAGGGCGCTAAAAGCGATTCCGAGGCCAAAAAGGCCGCTTTCAGAATCGCTAACTCCCTTCTGGTTAAAACCGCCCTCTTCGGAGAGGATCCCAATTGGGGAAGGATAATGGCCGCCTTGGGGGATTCGGGAGCGAAATTTAACCCAGATAAGGTATGCCTATGGATCAACGGCCTAAAAGTGGTCTCAGAGGGAAAAGGAATCAATATGGATCACCATGAATTAAAAAAAGCATTAAAAAATAAAGAAATCCTCATCGAACTTGACCTTAAAGGAGGAAAGGGTAATTTTAAAGTCTTCACTTGCGATCTTTCTTATGATTACGTGAAAATTAATGCTGAATACACTACTTAATTGCTTCTCAATATCCTTTCGTCCCCCACTCTTATAGTTACTTTAATTTGATCAAAATATTCAGCAAGTGGAATAACATATTTTCGAGAAGTTCCTATCAAATTTTTAAATTCTTGAATTGAAATACGACCGTGTGTTTTTAAATATTCAACCAATTTGTCTTTCAACAGATCAAGGATCTCCTTATGAAAGTAAAGATCTTCCTTAACTCTAATTATACTACCTTTATAAACCAGAATTGATAACATTTCTTTTATCGTTGAGACATCTTTATTAAGAGATTGTGCAATTTCTTTTGGTGTAGGTGGAGAAAGAGAACCTTTAAATATGAGCTTTTCTAACTCTTTTAATTCCTCTTCGTTAAAAGGAACCTGATAGGTTTTAAGTCTTAAGAACTCACCTTCTTTTTGGATTATACCTTCTTCGAGGAGTCTTTCTATTGTAAAAGTGAGGAACGCCTCCTGTGTGTTCTTTAATTTTCCTTTTATTTCCTCCTGAGTTATACCAAGACGTAGTGGGTTTTGTTGATGGAATTTAGAGAGTATCTCAATGAGGGTCGTTTTTAACTTCTCCAAGGCCTCTTGGGAGAGGAAAGTATTCTCGATTGATAAAACCTTTCCCCCTTTGGATAACTCACCGAGGGCTTCTTCCACTGTTCTTTTTCTTAATCCCGTGTGGGCCATTATCTCTTTAAGGGTTAAGCCTTGGGGGGTGTATTTATTTAGGTGATAAAGGATGACTTTTTGGGGATCTGATTCTCGAAGTTCCTTGAGCTTTTGTATGAGTTCCGTTTTGAACCTCTTGTGCTTAAAAGGATGGGCGTCAAGTACTATCCCTCCGCTCCAGGTCTGCATGGGGCCTGATCCTCGGAGGATAAACCTGTCAAAGGGTTGAGCCACCACTGGTTTTTGAAGCCTCAATTGGGCAAGGCCTCTTTGGCTTGGTTCAAGGACATCGGTCTCCAACAGAATGATCTGGGCCAACAGGTGAGAAGTCCCTATGTGGAGCTGGAGGGTGGTTCCGTTTTTAAGAGGGACGGGAGCATGGGGTAGGTGTAATATCTCCACATCCAAAAGGGAGGTGGGTTTAAGGGTTTTCGGGTGTACTATCACATCGCCCCTTTCGATATTTTCTTTTTCTACGCCTGCCAAGTTGATGGCCGCCCTTTGACCAGCCCGAGCTCCTTTTAAATGCTCCTTATGAACCTGAATCCCTCTTACTTTTCCTCGTATCCCAGGTGGGAGGATCTCGATTTCATCTCCCAGTGAGACCTCTCCGGAGAGTATAGTTCCAGTGACCACGGTGCCAAAGCCCTTTATGGTAAAAACCCTATCGATGGGCAAACGAAAAAGCCCATCTGAGGGTTTTTCTTCCACTTCATCCACCAGTCTGTCTATAAGCTCTACGAGCTCCTTCAATCCCCATCCCTTTATTGCCGAAACCTCCACAATAGGGGCGCCTTCCAAGAATGTGCCTTTAAGAAAATCCCTCACTTCTTCTTTCACCAAACTCAAAAGCTCTTCATCCACCAGATCAACCTTGGTTATGACCACTAACCCCTTTTTGACCCCTAAAAGCTCGCATATTTGAAGGTGTTCCTTCGTTTGGGGCATAATCCCTTCGTCTGCGGCCACCACCAAAGCCACAAGATCCATACCCTGAGCCCCCGCTGCCATATGTCTTATGAAACGTTCATGGCCCGGGACATCCACAATGCTAAGCCTTTTGCCACTGGGAAGATCCAGATAGGCGAAACCGAGCTCGATGGTCATCCCCCTTTCTTTTTCCTCTTTCAAACGATCGGTGTCGATGCCGGTCAAGGCCTTTACTAAGGTGGTTTTACCGTGATCTACGTGGCCAGCAGTACCGAGGACTACCTGTTTCACACTTTGAAAATAGCATCCCCTTTTAATGAGTACAAGGCAAAAATAAAAAGGGCCCCCGAGGGGCCCCTGGGGGTCTTAAGAAGGTGCTTTAAAGAATGGTGACGTTTGCGGCTTGGGGGCCTTTTGGTCCCATTACGATTTCGAACTCAACTTCTTGTCCTTGTCGTAAGGTCCGAAAGCCTTTTCCCACGATGGCCGTATAGTGAACGAATATGTCTTCGCCATTTTCCTGTTCGATAAACCCATAACCTTTCTTTTCATTGAACCACTTAACTCTTCCTCTTGCCATACTACTTAACCTCCTTAAATTTTTCTCCAGCTTTCCCAAGTCAGAGACCGGACCCCCTTACGGTCTTAACCCGGTAAGCTGTTACGTTAGTGATAACACACATTAGTTAAACTTGTCAAAAGGAATTTCCGTGCTAAATAAATTAAAAGGAGGAAGGATAATGCATTATGCGTGGGTAATCGCCTTTACGGGTACATTGGTGACAATTTTGGCTCATGGTTTTGGAAGGATGGCTTATTCGGTCCTTCTACCTCCTATGAGGGATTCCCTTAATCTCTCCTATACTCAACTTGGTCTTATAGCTACTGGGAATTTTATCGGGTATCTGGCCATGGCTTTAATCGGTGGATTTTTGGCCTCAAGGTTTGGAACTCGCAAATTAATTTTCGTTTCGCTTTTGATAATGGGTATAAGTTTGTTTTTAACCGGTACTGTTAACTCCTTTCTTTCCGCCTTCCTTTTAAGACTAATAACGGGAATGGGGAATGGAAGCAGTTATGTTCCCATCATGGCCCTCCCAGCAGCTTGGTTTTTTAGAAAAAAAGGTTTTGCCACGGGGATTGTTTCGGCAGGCATCGGGACGGGTTTGTTCCTCTCAGGACTGATTCTTCCTCCTATTATCGGCTTAAGTCAAAATGGTTGGCGTTACGCTTGGTATACGTTGGGAGGTTGTGTATTTATAGGTTCGTGGGTTGTCTATTTACTGTTGAGAGATACTCCCGCCGAAAAGGGATTGTTGCCTTACGGGATGGAAAGACCCTTGGAGAAACAAGAAGAAAAAATCCCCTTCTTTTCCGCTTTAAGGGAGGTTTTTAAGAAACCTGAACTTTGGAAGCTCGGGTTTGTTTATTTCATGTATGGTTTTTCGTATATAATTTTCCTCACCTTTTTTGTGGCATACCTCAACAAGGAAATTGGAATCCCCTTAAAACAAGCCGGGTTGATCTTTGGGGTACTGGGAATCTTAAGCATTTTTTGTGGGGTCATCTTCGGAGGGATTTCCGACCTTTTAGGAAGATCTAAGGGGTCAGGTTTGGCTTATGGGGTTTTGGCGCTTTCCTACTTAGTGGCAGCCTTATGGAAAAGTAGTACCGGAGGCCTTTTGGCGGCTATTATCTTCGGCATTTCGGCTTTCTCCATACCCACCATCATGGCTGCAGCAGCTGGAGATGTGGTAGGAGGTAAACTTGCGCCAGGAGCCCTGGGTTTCATAACCCTTTTCTTCGGCATCGGACAGGCCCTTGGTCCTTATGTGGGAGGAGCCATAAAGGACCTTACCGCGACCTTTGCTACCTCCTTTCTGCTTGGTGCTATAATCTCCATTGTGGGAAGCTTTTTATCGTTGGTTTTTATAAAAAAGTAAAGTTGGCAAAGAAGCACGATGAGGATGCCTTTTGTTCAAATGCCGAAAGTCATCGCAATGGTCCTCGCGGGGGGAAGAGGAGAACGACTTTTCCCACTTACTCAATACCGGGCTAAACCCGCTGTGCCGTTCGGTGGGAACTATCGAATTATAGATTTCGTGTTAAGTAACCTTTTTAATTCTGGAATTACAAACATATATGTCCTTGTCCAATATAAAGCTCATGCTCTTATAAAACATCTACAACAAGGTTGGATAGTAATACAACCGGTGAATGGGGCTTTTATTTTGCCAGTACCCGCTCAGATGCAAAAGGGAGAGGAATGGTATCAAGGTACCGCTGACGCAGTATATCAGAACTTAACCCTTATTAAAAGGACAAATCCGGATTTGGTTTTAATCTTTGGAGCAGATCACGTGTATTTAATGGATGTGAGTCAGATGATCCAATTTCATCTTCAAAATGATGCGGAAATCACCATAGCTACTACTAAGATTCCCAAGGAAGAAGCTTCGCGTTTTGGCGTGGTGGTAGTTGACGAAACCTATCGTGTTTTGGATTTTAAGGAGAAAGTACCAAACCCTCCTACTATTCCAGGAAGTGATGAATGTTTAATATCTATGGGAAATTACATATTTAACACCGATGTACTTTATGAAGAATTAGAACTCGATAAGGAAAAAAAAGACAGTTCTCATGACTTTGGCAAGGATATTTTACCCCAAGCGGTTAAAAGAAGGGCAGTCTACGCTTACGATTTCACAAAAAACCGCATAAAAGGAGAGGGAGAGGGACCAAATTATTGGAGGGATGTGGGCACTATAAAAACTTATTACGAAGCGAATATGGAATTAATAGGCCCGCTTCCAAAACTTAACCTTTACAATCCTAATTGGCCCATTAGATCGGTAAAGTATCATGATCCACCCGCAAAAGTAGTGATAGGAAGCGGGGGAAGAATGGGTTTGGTGGAGAATAGCCTCTTATCGCCAGGGGTTATCATCTCGGGGGCCTTTGTTCGAAACTCCATAATCGGAAGGAACACTCGAATATGGAGTGGTGCGGTGGTGGAAGATAGCATAATATTAGGGCATTGCGAGATCGAAGAAGGGGCTCACATTCACCGGGCAATAATTGACCATGGCAATCGCATAAAGGCCGGCGAAAAAATAGGGTATGACCTCCAAAAGGACGGAGAAAAGTATTTCGTTGATCCAGAGACAGGGCTTGTGGTTATTCCCCGTAATCCTTTGTATACCTACTAATTAAAATCAAATCTTACATTTATCAAAATCCTTTCCGGTTTGTTTTTTAAATTGACTTAAGGTCCTGAAAGGGGGTAAACTGGAATAATCAAAACCAAAGGGAGTTCGGAGATGGAGTGGGAGGAGATCAGGTTATTGGAGGAGAAAATAGAGAAGGTGTTTGAAGCTTTTAACAAAATAAAAGAGGAGAATAAAAGGTTAAAGGAGGAAAACGAAACCCTTAAAGCGCAAAGGGAAGAAGTACGTTCGAGGGTGGAGAGGATAATAGATAAGCTGGAAGCCTTAGGCCTTGACTGAAGAAATGGCAAAAAAAAGGATCGAGGTGGAGATCTTCGGTCAGCGATACCCTTTAAAAAGTGAAGCACCTGAGGAATATGTAAAGGAAGTAGCACGATTGGTTGACGAAACTATGAAAAGGGTAGCCGAGAGGATGGGACCGGTACCTTCGGTTCAGATTGCGGTAATGGCGGCACTTTATATAGCGGATGAATATATTAAAAACGAAAAGGAGATCGAGGAGATAAGAAAGAGGCTTAAGGAAAAGGTCGAAAGGTTGGAAAAATTTTTAAAAGAAGAAGGGATAAACTGAGTTTAAGAAGGGTTAATTTGGCCCTTAAGAATATAGGTTGTCTTTCTAATAAGCTCAAAGAAAGGTATTACCCTTAAACCTTTCGACCTTTCCCTTTTGCCTCAAAATAAAGGAGGAGAAGGATGGTAATTAACATAATGATCTTCTTCATAGCTTGTCTTGTTGGGTTAGGTATAGGGATATGGTTGGGGAAAAGGGCTTCCAAAAGGGAGATTAATCTCGCCCAAAGGAAGGCCCAGGAGATCTTAAAGGAAGCTGAGCAGCAAGCCGAGTTAAAGAGAAAGGAAGCGGCTCTTAAGGCCAGGGAAGAGCTTTACAGGTTAAAAGAAGAGTTTAACAAAGAGATCGAGGAAAAGCGCGCCGAGTTATTAGCCCTTGAGAAAAGGCTCCAACAACGGGAACTCAACTTGGATAAGAGATCGGACTACTTAGATTCAAGGGAAGAGGAGTTAGAGAGAAGGGAGAAGGAGATTAAGGAAAAGGAGAGTTTTTTGCTTCAAAAGGAGAGTGAACTCTCCAAGATGTTGGAACAGGAGCGTATGATGCTCGAGAGGATCTCCCAAATGACCTCCGAAGAGGCGAAGCTTTTGCTCCTTCAAAAGATGGAAGAGGAAGCTAAAGTGGAGTTTGCCAAACGTTTAAAACAGATGGAAGAAGAACTTAGGGAGGAGTCTCAAAAGAAAGCCCAGGAGATTCTGTGCTTGGCCATTCAAAGATACGCAGGCGATTATGTGATAGATAACACGGTGACTTTAGTAAACCTTCCCAATGAGGAGATGAAAGGACGTATTATCGGTAGAGAGGGGCGCAACATTAGAGCTTTTGAAGCCGCTACCGGGGTTGATCTCATAATAGATGACACTCCCGAGGCCGTCATCCTTTCCAGTTTTGACCCCATACGCAGAGAGATAGCCCGTTTAGCCCTTGAGAGGCTTGTGGCGGATGGAAGGATCCATCCCGCTCGGATAGAGGAAGTGGTGGCTCAGGTGAAGGAAGAATTTGAAAGACACATAAAGGAATTGGGCAACCGAGCAGCCTTCGATTTAGGCCTTCATGACCTTCATCCGGAGCTTCTCAAGCTTATAGGTCGTTTGAGGTATCGGACAAGTTACGGACAAAACGTTTATCAGCATAGCTTAGAGGTGGCCTTTTTAGCGGGCATAATGGCTTCGGAGTTGAATATGAACGTGAAATTGGCCAAAAGAGCCGGATTATTACACGACATAGGTAAAGCTGTGGATCACGAATTTGAAGGCCCCCATGCTTCCATAGGTGCTGAGCTTGCTAAAAAATACGGAGAACCAGAAGAAGTTGTAAAGGCTATTGCTACTCATCACGATCCTACTCCCAGCACTTTACTCTCGGTATTGGTACAAGCGGCGGATGCCTTGTCAAGCGCCAGACCCGGAGCTCGAAGGGAGATGTATGAGAGCTACATAAAGCGGTTACAGGAGCTTGAAGAGGTGGCGAAGTCCTTCCCGGGAGTGGAAAAAGTTTATGCCATTCAAGCGGGAAGAGAGGTGAGAGTAATAGTGCAGAGCGATAAGGTCTCCGATGAACAAGCCATTCTTTTGAGTCACGAAATAGCCAGAAAGATCGAAAAGGAATTGCGTTACCCAGGACAGATAAAGGTGACAGTAATAAGAGAGGTGAGGGCTGTAGAGTATGCCCGATAATCGGGTGGTTAGGATACTGTTCATCGGGGACATAGTGGGTAAAGCGGGTAGAAGAGCCGTAAGAGAACTCCTGCCTTCTTTAAAGAGGGAATGGAGATTGGACTTCGTGGTGGCCAATGGAGAGAATGCCGCGGGAGGCATTGGAATAACCCCCGAAAAGGCCCAGGAATTATTCTTACTGGGTATCGATGTGATTACCACGGGGAATCACATCTGGAAAAGACGAGAGATAATCCCTTACTTGGATAAGGAACCTCGAATCCTTCGTCCGGCCAATTATCCTTCGGGTACTCCCGGCAGAGGAAGCGGAGTGTTTAAAATAAGAAATGGACTCAGCATAGGCGTTTTGAACCTTGAGGGTAGGATCTTCATGAGGCCCTTGGAGTCACCCTTCCAAACGGCCAAGGAACACCTTTCTTATCTCAAGGAGAAAACACCCTTGATTTTAGTGGACTTTCATGCCGAAGCCACCTCCGAAAAAATGGCACTCGGATGGTTCTTGGACGGCCAAGTCTCCGCAGTCATAGGGACTCACACCCATGTCCAAACAGCCGATGAGAGAATCCTTCCACAGGGTACAGCCTATCTTACCGATGCGGGTATGACCGGTCCTGTTGATTCGGTTATCGGCATGAAGAAAGAAATAGCCATAGCCACTTTCCTCACTCAGCTTCCCAACCGATTTGAGGTGGCGGGGGGCAAAGTGGAGCTTCAGGGCGTATACTTGGAACTGGACGCCGAAACGGGGAAAGCGTTAAAAATAAAACGCCTAAAAGAACCTTTGGGGGGGAATCATGGGTGAGAGAAACGTGTATCAGGTGCTCAAAGAGAGGGGTTTTGTTTATCAGGTGACCGAGGAGGAGGAACTGGAAGAGCTTTTAGGAAGAGAAAAGATCACCTGTTATATAGGTTTCGATCCCACGGCCAAAAGTTTCCACCTGGGGAATCTCTTGCCAATTTTGGCACTTGTACACTTTCAAAGGCATGGACATAGAGTTATTGCCCTTCTCGGAGGAGGTACAGGGTTAATAGGGGACCCAAGTGGAAAGAAAGAGGCTCGTCCTCTTATGAGTCTTCAAGAATTGGAAGAAAATTCCCGTTGTCTTCAGAGACAACTTACCCGGTTTTTGGATTTTGAAGGAGGAAGAGCTCTTTTGTTAAATAACGCCGAATGGCTTACCAAATTGAATTACATAGAGTTTTTAAGGGAAATAGGTCGGCATTTCAGCGTCAACAGGATGCTTCAAGCCGAAACTTATAGACTCCGTTATGAAACCACCGGGCTTAATTTTGTGGAATTCAATTATATGCTCCTTCAAGCTTACGATTTCCTTTATTTATGGAGGCATTACGGATGCCTCTTACAAATGGGAGGAAGTGATCAATGGGCTAATATCTGTGCGGGGATCGAGTTAATAAGGAGGGTAGAGGAAGGAAAGGCCTACGGACTGGTGTTTCCCCTTCTAACTACTGCTACGGGGGAGAAGATGGGCAAAACCGAAAAAGGGGCTGTATGGCTTGATCCGGAGCTCACCTCGCCTTACGAATTTTACCAATATTGGATAAACGTAGACGATAGAGATGTGGAGCGGTTCCTCGGGCTTTTTACCTTCTTGCCGATGGACGAGGTGAAGAGATTAGGAAACCTAAAAGGCGAAGAGATCAGAAGGGCCAAGGAGGTGTTGGCCTTTGAAGTCACCAAGATCGTACACGGTGAAGAAGAAGCCAAAAAGGCTCGTGAAGTCTCCAGGGCACTTTTCGGAAAAGAAGGGAAACCAAAAGAGGGCCTTCCTACCACTGAGATAAAACGTTCCGAATTAGAAGCGGGTATTTTAGCTTATGAACTTTTGGTCATTACCGGACTGGCTCAGACCAAAAGCGAAGCTCGAAGGTTAATCTCTCAAGGAGGGGCCTATATAAACGATAGAAGGATAGAAAGCTTTGACCAGAAGATAACCACCTCCGATCTCGAAGAAGAAGCCCTTATACTTAGGGTTGGCAAGAAGAAATACCACCGGGTGGTGGCGGTATAGAGTATGACTCGATGAGCGATTCGGTTAGGGCCTTTAAAGCGGGTGAAATCTCCAAAGGGGGAGAGGCCTCTGATTTAAGCGCTTTTAAAGGAGGAGGAAGCGATTTTAAAGCATTAAGGCACCTTTGTCGAATACTTTCAAGAGAAGGAAGTTCTTTTTTGAGCTCTCCATTTTCTATTATGCGCACAAGAAGTGGGATACATTCGCCTTCTTCCCTTATTCCTTCTCCTTCTAAGCCTATGATATCCTTTTGTAAAAGGCCATCTTTTCCATAAATCCTCCATATTTGTTTTTTACCCGGGTAAGTGAGTTTACCTGAGGATAGCTTGATCCTCGGTCCCGTCTCATCTTGAACCAATTTGTAAATACCCCCCAAGGCAGGGGCATCATAGCTTGTGCCCAGTTCAGTCCCCACTCCGAAAAGATCGGCCTTTGCTCCTTTTTTTAAAAGCTCGCTGATCCTATACTCGTTAAGGTCTCCCGAAAGGAGGATCTTGACATAATGTAAACCGTTCGCGTCCAGAATCTCTCTCACCTTTTTGCTCAACTCCACCAGATCACCACTATCTATTCTCACGCCCTTAAGTCTATAGCCTCTCCTTTCCAGTACTTTAGCTACTTTAACGGCATTCTCGGCCCCTCTGATCGTGTCGTAAGTATCGATTAAAAGAAGCACATTATCCGGAAAATCCTCAGCAAAGGCACAAAAGGCCTCCAGTTCATTCGGAAAGGACATCACATAAGAATGGGCCATCGTACCATAAACGGGGATACCATAGATCATACCCGCTAAAGTACAAGAAGTACCGCTACATCCTCCCACATATGAAGCCCTCGCTACCTTAAGGGCTGCATCAGCCCCATGAACCCTTCGGGCGGAAAAATCTATAACCGATCTTCCTTCTGCGGCAAGCACAACTCTTGAGGCTTTGGTGGCTATCATGCATTGGAAGTTAATGGTGTTAAGAAGGAAGGTCTCGACTATTTGAGCCTCGATTCTCGGAGCAGTTACCCTTAGAATGGGTTCTTGGGGAAAAAAGACCTCTCCTTCCGGTAAAGCCCACACACTTCCGGTAAAACGGAAATTTGAGAGATATTTGAGAAAATCCTCGGAAAACAAGCCAAGGCTTTTTAGGTATTCTATGACTTCAGGGGTAAACCTCAGGTTGAGAAGATAATAAACGGCCTGCTCAAGCCCACAGGCGATAAGGTAAGATCGGTTTGGAGGAAAATTACGCACAAAAAGCTCAAAGGTCGTCAACTCGTTTTTGCCTCGACGAAAATAACTCTGAGCCATGGTGAGTTCGTAAAGATCCACAAGAAGCCCCATATTCTCATCGTTTACCCATCCGCCCTTTGGACCCATCATGGCTTCTCCTTTTTCACTTTTCTCACACCTATAAGGATTGGTCAAGATCATTGTTTTTTTAAAAAACTCTTGGTAAGAATTTAAAATAAGGAGGTAGGCCATGAAGGTGGGAGATAAGGTGATTTTTCCCTTTGCTGGGGGCGAAAAAGAGGGGATAATAGTAAAAGTGACCCCAAAAAAGGTCTACATTAAGGCCGATTTCCCTCGACACAAAGGGAAAATTATCAAACGATCCATCTTCGAGGTTAAAACGAAGTGAAGACTCTTATTGTAAGTGCGGCTTTGATCGAAAATTCCGAAGAGGTACTTCTGTCCAAACGAAAAGAGGGCCCCTATAAGGGGTTCTGGGAGTTCCCAGGGGGGAAAGTGGAAGAGGATGAGTCACCCGAAAGATGTCTCCAAAGGGAGTTAGAAGAAGAATTGGGCATATGGGTCAAAGTGGAAAAAATAGAAGAGGTGGTATGGATGCCTTATGAGCATTTTAACTTACTCCTTTTGCTTTATAAGTGTCAACTCGAAAGGGGAACCCCCCTTCCTTTAGGCTGTGAGGAAGTAAGATGGTTTAAAAAAAGGGAGATATTCAACCTTCCTATGCCCCCCGCGGATTGTGATCTTCGAGAAAGGTTGAGGCACAAATGGGGTTTAAATGCGGAATAGTGGGATTGCCAAACGTTGGTAAATCTACCATATTTAACGCTTTGACTAACGCCTCGGCGGAAGTGGCTTCCTTTCCTTTTTCCACCATCAGACCCAACCTGGGTATCGTTCCTGTTCCCGATGAAAGGCTTAAGGTATTGGAAAAATTCCTCAATCCCAAAAAGGTGACTCCTACCTTTTTAAATTTTGTCGATATCGCGGGTTTAGTAAAGGGAGCAAGCCAAGGGGAAGGGCTTGGCAATGAATTTTTGAGCCATATAAGGGAAGTGGACGTTATAGCACACGTGGTCCGTTGTTTTGAATCTCAAGAAATACCTCACATTTACGGATATCCCGATCCGGAAAGGGATGCCGAAGTGGTTAACCTGGAACTGATTCTCTCCGATCTTCAATTGGTCTCACGGAGGCTGGAAAAGTTAGCAAAGCTCACCAAGACCTCCCCTAAAAAAGAATTGCGAGAAGAGGAGGAGCTCTTAAAGGAACTCGAAAAATGGTTATCCGAAGGGAAAAGGGCTAAGGAATTTTTAGAGGTCAAAAAGGTAAAACTCCCTAAGGATCTTCCTTTAATAACTGATAAACCCTATTTTTACGTGGCCAATGTCAACGGAGAAAACCACCTTTTAGAAAAACTCCTTAAAGTAGCCGAAAAGGAGAACGTTCCGGTGGTGAAAGTCTTCGGGAAGCTTGAGCTGGAGTTACAAGAATTTTCCGTGGAAGAGAGAGAAGCGTTAAGAAGAGAGCTGGGAATGGAGACATCTTTACTTGAAGTGGTAAAGGTGGGTTATAAACTGCTCGAACTGGTCACCTTTTTCACCACCGCCCATGAAGATTTAAGGGCTTGGACGGTCAAAAAGGGCACTAAAGCCCCGGAAGCCGCTGGTAAAATTCACTCGGACATGCAAAAGGGCTTCATTAGGGTAGAGGTGATAAACTTTGAAGATCTGATTAAAGTCGGTTCGGAGAAAAGAGCCAGGGAATTGGGACTTGTGAGGTTCGAAGGAAAAGAATACGAGATAAAAGACGGGGATATTCTTTACTTTCGGTTCAGCCTATGAGGTGTAAAGATGAGGCTTTTTCTTTTAAGACACGGAAGGACCCAATGGAACAAAGAAGGAATATTCAGGGGAAGGACAGATATCCCACTTGATGAGGTAGGGAGAAAAGAAGCTGAGTTGTTAGGAAAAAGGCTCAAAGATGTACCTATAAAGGCCATTTTTGCCAGTCCCCTTAAAAGGGCTCAAGAAACGGCTTTTATAATCGCAAGCTTCACTAAGAGCCCTGTTCTTGTAAAAGAAGAGCTCATAGACCTAAGCTACGGAAGTTGGGAAGGATTAAGCGTGGAGGAAGTAAAACGACAATACCCTGATCTTTACGAAAAATGGCTCAACGCCCCCCATGAATTGACTTTTCCCCACGGGGAAAGCTTAAAGGTGGTGGAAGAAAGGGCTTTCAATTTCGTCGAGGCCCTTAAATTTTCCCATCCAAACGATACACTGGCCTTGGTGACTCACCGAGTTGTCTTAAAAGTGTTGATCTGTAAGCTTTTGGGACTCCCTCTTAAGGACTTTTGGAGGATAGAACAAGGGACTTCGGCTTTAAATGAGTTCGAATGGAAAGACGGAATGTGGGTAGTTAAAACAATTAATGACACTTGTCATACTCATGACCTCAAAGAAGCGGCAATTGAGTTCTGATGAGAGAGTGCCAATTATGTAAAAAAACAAGTCCCTATATTTCAAAGATAATCGGCATTTGTGGGGATTGTATAAGAAAAAATTTTGATATAGTTAAAGAAAAAATCTTTGAAATTCACCGCACTCTAAGACGAAAAGATGGATTACCCGAAGAAATACCTTCCGATCCAAAGGGGAAAAGGTGTAGAATATGCCTTAATGGATGTAGGATACTTGAAGGAGAAAAGGGATTTTGTGGCATTTACGAAAACCGAAAAGGAAAACTGGTTCCTACAAGTGGCGATTGGAAAAAGGCTTATGTTTATTGGTATTACGATCCATTACCTACAAACTGTTGTGCTACTTGGGTCTGTCCGGGCAGAAAAGACTATGGTTTTTATAACTTGGCAGTTTTTTATTGTGCTTGTAATTTTGATTGTCTTTTCTGTCAAAATTGGATATTCAGACAGAAAATGAACCGAACGTCTTTAAAAGGAGTAGAGGAACTTCTGGAGGCAGTAAATGATAGGGTTAAATGCATCTGCTTTTTTGGCGGTGATCCGATCCCTCAAGTCATACATGCTTTGATTTTTTCCAAAAAGGTATTAGAAAAACACCGAGTTAGAATATGTTGGGAGACAAACGGGATGGTCTCAAGATCTCTTCTCCATCAAATGGCTAAAGTGTCCCTTGAAAGCGGTGGCTGCATAAAGGTAGACCTCAAATGTTGGACCGAAGAGATGAGCTTTTTCCTGTCGGGTATTTCCAACAGGGGGCAGAAGGAAAATTTCAAGTATCTTGTTAAATTTCATAAACTCCGTCCGAATCCGCCTTTTTTAATAGCCAGTACATTACTTGTTCCGGGTTACGTGGACATGGTAGAGGTGGAGGGTATCGCTCGTTTTATAGCCTCTTTGGATGCTTCTATTCCTTGGACGCTTTTAGGGTTTCATCCCGACTTTTATTTAAACGATCTTCCATTGACGTCTCGAAGTTATGCTTTTTATTGTTTAGAGATGGCGAAAAACTTAGGGATTAAGAACGTACACCTTGGAAATTTACATTTACTCTCTTAAGGAGGTAGAAAAGTGAATTATTTTATCGAGATCTTCGATCAATTTCCCGATTTCATAAGGGGTGTGGTGGTGGGTAAAGGGGTTAATAACAACTATAAAGACGAAGAGCTTTTTTTACTTCTTGAAGAAGTTCAGGACAAGGTTATAAAAGAGATAGATCCCGATAAATATCGCGAGCATCCTCACATTGTTAGTTGGAGAGAGGCTTATAGGAGGTTCGGGATTAATCCCAACAAGTTTTCGCCTTCAGTAGAGGCTTTGCTCCGGCAAGTTATAAAGGGAAAAGGTATTAAATCGATTAACCCCCTTGTGGATATATTTAATTACATTTCGCTAAAATATCTCGTCCCAAGTGGGGGGGACGATCTTTCCAAGGTAGTAGGTGATCTTCGTTTGACTTATGCTAAAGGGGATGAGTTATTCATACCTTTTGGTCAAACTGCCCCCGATCCTCCTAAAAAGGGAGAGGTGATTTACCGGGATGCAGAAAAGGTATTGTGTAGGTCTTGGAATTGGAGGCAAGGAGAACATACGAAACTCACCTTTCAGACAGAGTGGGTGGCTATAAATGTGGATTGTCTGCCTCCAGTGGATTTCGTTAAAGCCCAAAGGATAAGTGAAGAAGTGGCTCAATTGGTGTGTAAGTTTTGCGGGGGAGAAGTTAAGGTGTTCATAATGGATCGTAAAAATCCGACCATAAACTTTTGAGGAGGAAAGATGAAGTTAAAAACGGCTCTTATAAGTGTTTCTGACAAAAGTGGGATTTTGGAGTTGGGGAGATTTCTTAACGAAATAGGAGTGGAGATTTTGTCATCTGGGGGTACTGCGCGTTTTTTGATCTCCCAAGGGATAAAAGTAACTGAAGTATCTCAATATACGGGGTTTCCGGAGATATTGGACGGAAGGGTTAAGACGCTTCACCCACTGGTTCACGGGGGAATCCTCGCTAAAAGGGATGAAGCACATCATTTGGAAGAAGTTAAGCGGTTTAACATAAAGCTCATAGACTTGGTGGTAGTAAATCTCTATCCCTTTAAGGAGATCGTTTCAAAGGGGGCAAGCCTGAAAGAGGCCATAGAACAGATCGATATAGGTGGACCCACTCTGGTGAGAGCCGCGGCTAAAAATTTTCATTATGTCACGGTGTTAATCGACCCGGAGGATTATCCGAAAGTGATAAAGGAGATCCGAGAAAGAGGTGAGGTCTCACTCAGAACACGGTTTGAACTTGCTAAAAAGGCCTTTTGGCATGTTTATGATTACGATAAGGCTATAGCTCAATATTTGGAGAGCGTGGAGGTTGAGCCTTGAAAGTGCTTGTAGTGGGCGGAGGGGGTAGAGAACACGCTTTATGTTGGAAGATCGCTCAGAGCCCTCTTTTGAAAAAGCTTTATTGTGCCCCGGGAAACGGGGGTATCGGCGAGATAGCGGAGAATGTGCCCATAAATGCGGAGGATCTTGGAGGTCTTTTGAACTTTGCTAAAAGTGAAGGAATAGACTTAACGGTTGTAGGGCCAGAGGCCCCTTTGGTGAAGGGTCTTGTGGACCTTTTTGAAAAGGAAGGACTTAAGGTATTCGGACCCAACAAGCTCGCCGCGGAGATTGAAGGGAGTAAAGCCTTTGCCAAAACCTTTATGAAAAAGTACGGCATTAGGACCGCTCCTTTTGAAGTGTTTGATGATCCTCAAAAGGCTAAAAGATATGTCCTTGAAAGCGGAAGACCTTTGGTAGTAAAGGCCTCGGGATTAGCGGCGGGCAAAGGCACCTTTGTCTGTGAAAGTGTGGAAGAGGCCTTAAACGCCATTGAGGAAATAATGGTGAAGAAAGCCTTCGGTGAAGCAGGATCTAAGGTGGTGATCGAGGAGAAGCTCGAAGGGTTTGAGGTTTCCTATATGGTAGTTTCGGATGGAGAAAATGCCATTCCTCTTTCTCCTTCCCAGGATCATAAAAGGCTCCTGGACGGGGATATGGGACCTAATACCGGAGGGATGGGAGCCTATAGCCCGGTTCCCTTCCTGACGTCTGAGCTTGAAGAAAGGATACTCAAAGAGGTCATGATACCCACTATACGAGGATTAAAAGAAGAAGGAAGGCCCTATCGAGGCCTTCTTTATGGAGGGCTTATGATCGACAAGGAGAAAAACCCTTGGGTTTTGGAATTCAATTGTCGGTTTGGCGATCCCGAGACTCAACCTCTTATGGTAAGGATGGAAGGGGATCTGCTGGAGATTATGCTCTGTTGCCTAGAAGGGAAATTAAACCAAGTGAGACTTCAATGGTCCGATCAACCCGCAGTGTGCGTGGTTATGGCTCAAAAGGGGTATCCTGGATCTTACGAGAAAGGCAAGGAGATAAAGGGACTTGAAGAAGCAGTCAGAATGAAAGAGGTGTGGGTGTTTCATGCAGGGACGATAAAAAGAAACGGGAAGTTTTACACCTCTGGAGGAAGGGTCCTGGGAGTTACCGCCAGGGGAAAGGATTTCGAGGAAGCCATAAAAAGGGCTTATGAGGCCGTCGAAAAGATAAGTTGGGAAGGGGTCTATTACCGAAAGGATATAGGCAAAAGGGCCCTTTCATGTCCGAGCCTTTCTTAAGACCTGCCCCTCAGGCGTATCCATAACCTCAAGGCCAAACTTTAGCAATTCTTCCCTCAATTTATCAGAAGTGACAAAATCCTTCCTCTTACGGGCTTCCTTTCGAGCCTCGAGGATGGAAAGAACTTCCTCCCTTTGTTCTTCTGGGGGAAAATCCATAATTTGGAGTATTTGATCCACTTCCTTTAAGGCCTTAACAATCATTCCCCTGTTTCCAGAAGAGATGCCCCTTTTTAAAACCTGTTGGATCTCCTTCAAGAAGGTGAATATATGAGAAATGGCCATAGGAATGTTCAGGTCATTCTCCAGAGCTTTTAAAAACCTGCTTTTAAAATCCTCTACCATCTCTCCTAAGGGCTCATAAGTAGGCCCCTCGCGGCTAAAAAGGACTTGGATTATCAAATCCTCCAATCGGAACCAGGCTTTTTTGGCTTCCACTAAGCCCTTTAAAGACCATTGAAGGGGTTTTCGGTAATGGGTTCGAATTAAGAAAAACCTCACTTGGGAAGGGGTAAAGCCCATTCTCATCAACTCCCCTAAGGTCACCGCGTTTCCCTGATCCCACCCCATCTTTTTGCCTTCACTCAGGATTTGCTCCACGTGAAGCCAATATCTCACAAAGGGTTTACCAGTAAGGGCCTCGGCTATGGCTATCTCATTTTCGTTATGAGGGAAAATTAACTCGGTAGAAGAAGTATGAATATCGATGGTCTCCCCTAAATACTTCAAAGCCAATGTAGCGCATTCTATATGCCACCCCGGTCTTACTTTACCCCAAGGACTTTCGTAACATATGCCCGCTTTAAGTTCTTTTAAAGTGGAACGCTTGAAAAGGGCAAAATCCATAGGGTTATCTTTGTCGTAAAAATCCAATTCTGTACGATCGCTCTTGAGATTTTTGGGATCTATATGTGAGAGTTTTCCATACTCTTTGCACCGTTGAATGGAAAAATAAAGGGAATGATGCTTTTCATAAGCAAATCCTTTCTTAGTAAGGGATTCGGCCAATTGTATCATGTTAAGTATATGCTCACTCGCTTTAGGATAATGAGTAGCTGGATCGATTCTTAAAAGTTGAGATTCTTTAAAGAACTCTTCTATATAAAAGGAAGTAAGCTCTCGCAAATCCTTTTGCAGATCAATGGCTTTATTAACAGTTCTGTCGTCAATATCGGTGATGTTAATCACATGTATGACCTCCAGGCCTTGAGTTTTAAGGTATCTTTTTAATACATCCGCCACAATAAGCCTTCTCCAAACCCCCAAATGCAAAGGATCCGAAACGGTTGGCCCACAGGTATACATGGTTATCTTCCCCGGAATCTGGGGTATTAGGGCTTTCAGTTTTCTCGTTAGGGTATCGTAAAGCTTAAGATTTAAAACGGGCCTCTCGATAAAAAGACTAGTGCTCAAGTACCTTTCGCCACTATCAGGGAAAATGGTCAATATGACTCCTTGGTCCATCCTTTCGGCCACTTTTATAGCTCCAAAAAGGGCCGCCCCTGAGCTCATCCCTACCAATAACCCTTCTTCTCGAGCGAGCCTTCTTGCCAATTGGTAAGCTTCTTCGTCAGAAACGTTTATCTTCTCGTCCATTACCTCGGGATCGAAAACCCCAGGGATATAAGATTCGGTTAAATTCTTTAGGCCCTGAATCCTATGCCCCACAACGGGTTCAACAGCCACGACCTTTATCCGAGGATTGTATTCTTTCAACCTCCTCCCCACCCCTACAAGGCTCCCAGTGGTTCCGATGGCTATTACTACTGCGTCCAGTTGTCCCCCTGTCTGCTTTATTATCTCTTCGGCGGTACCATGATAATGCGCCAGGGGATTGGAAGGGTTATTGAATTGGTCAACTAGAAAATACTTATCTGGCTCTTCTCGGGCTAATCGATAGGCTTCTTCAATAGCCCCATCGGTCCCGAGCTCTGACGGGGTGAGTAAAATCTCGGCACCGAAGGCTTTGAGAATGCGTTTTCTTTCCTCACTAACTGACTCGGGCATGACCAAAAGCACTTTGTACCCTTTGACAGCCCCTACCATCGCGAGCCCTATGCCGGTGTTTCCACTGGTAGCTTCTAAGATGATCTTACCAGGGTGAAGTTCACCTCTCTTTTCGGCATCTTCTATCATCCTTAAGGCGATCCTATCTTTGATGGATCCACCCGGGTTAAAGAATTCCAATTTGGCCAAGATCTTCACCTTAGGATTAGGGTTCAAACGCCTTATCTCCACAATGGGGGTTTCTCCTATAAGTTCCAGTACGTTTTTCGCAAGCTTCATGGTAAGGCAAAGATAACCTCAAACGAAAAAGCTTGCAAGGCACACGGACCTTAGCTTGTAGAAAGTCTCACCTTCGAGTATTTTAAAAACAAGCTCAACGAGGAGGTACTGATGGATGTAAATCTGACCGATTATGATCTTGAGCGGTATAGTCGGCAAATCCTTTGGCCATCCTTTGGGGAAGAGGGACAGAAAAGGTTGAAAAAATCCCATGTGGTCGTAGCGGGGGTGGGAGGGCTTGGCTCACCAGCTTCCATGCTTCTGGTGGCGGCAGGGATAGGGAGATTGACCATCATAGATTCCGATAAAGTGGAACTTTCCAATTTAAATCGTCAGCTTTTACATTGGGATGAGAACATCGGTTCTCCCAAAGTGATTTCGGCCTATGAGAAGCTTTCCAGGTTGAACCCTACGGTCACCATAAATCCTCTTCAGGTGAGGATTAATAATGATAACGTTTACGATCTAATAGAAGGAGCAGACCTGGTTATCGATGCCATGGACAATATGGCCACCAGGTTTCTCCTAAACGAGGCCTGTGTGAAAAAGGGTATCCCCTTTATTCACGGTGGGGTGTTTGGGCTTATGGGAGAAATAATGACCATAATCCCTCATCAAGGCCCCTGTTTAAGGTGCCTTTTTCCTCACGATGTGGAAGGCCCCCGTCCTTTTCCCGTTTTTGGCCCGGCTCCTTCTCTTATTGCCAGTTTACAAGTAATGGAGGCGATAAAGCTTTTGGCCGGCTTTGGGAAGTTGCTGGTGGGAAGACTTCTCCTGATAAACGGCGAGACCATGGATATCACCGTGGTGAAGGTGGAAAAAAACCCCCATTGCCAAGTCTGTGGCGATTAGAATGCGAAACTTGGAAGAAAAGGTCCAGGCTGTAAGGGAGATACTTAAAAGCAAGGGAAAGGTCCTTGTGTGTTTTTCAGGAGGGGTGGATAGCACTTTGTTGAGTTTTCTGGCCAAAGAGACCTTGGGGGAAAACGCCAAATTTATTTTGATCTCTTCACCTCTTCATCCGGAAGAAGAACTGGAAGAAGCCCATAGGGTGGCTTCTCTTATAGGGATAAGTATAAGCCAGATTGAGATGAACGAACTTTTAAATGAAGAATTCGCCGTAAATTCCCGGGATAGATGTTACGTTTGTAAGAGGATGAGGTTCTCCAAGATAAAACCCGTGGCCGAAGAAATGGAGGCCGTTATTTGTGAAGGCTCCAATTACGATGACCTAAATGACTTCAGACCAGGGCTTAAGGTCCTAAAGGAGTTTGGGATCTTAAGTCCCTTTATAGAAGTGGGAATGAAAAAGGACGAAATTAGAGCTTTGGCCCGAAGATACCATCTCCCCAACTGGGATAAACCTCCAGCTGCTTGTTTAGCCACTCGAGTCCCCTTTGGAATTAGAATTGACTTAGAGACCCTGAAGAGCATAGAGAGGGCCGAAAAGGCTTTAAAGGCTCTGGGTTTTAAACATTTAAGGGCCAGATTACACGGTGACCTTTTGAGGCTTGAAGTGCCCGAAGAAGACATGGAAAAGATATTGCTTAAACGAAAACATCTTTTAGAAACCTTAAAAAGCTTAGGGTTTTCGTTTTTGACCCTTGATCTTGAACCTTATAGGCCTAGTGGATTATCCTTCAAAAGATGACCAGTCTAAAGGGGGAAGTTTTAGCAGTTAACATCAGTTCCAAAAAGGGGACCAGGAAGGTCCCTATTGATAAGGGATTTTTAAAGGAAAACTTTGGGCTTTTAGGCGATGCCCATGCAGAAGAGGGGATCTTGAGGCAGGTAAGCCTTCTTTCGGAGGAGAGCATTGAAAATATGAAAAGATTGGGGCTTGAGGTTGGACCCGGGGATTTCGCCGAGAATATCACTATAAAAGGGTTCAATGTGTATGAGCTTCCAGTCGGCACCAAGCTCAAAATAGGCGAAACCATACTTGAGATCACTCAAATTGGGAAAGATTGTCATAAAAAATGTGCTATTTTTAGACAAGTTGGAAAGTGCATAATGCCTCAAGAGGGCGTTTTTGCAAAAGTCCTCAAAGGTGGTTGGGTTAAGAAAGGTGACCCTGTAGAGGTAATAGGATGAATCTGTTACAGGATTTTTTCTATCATTCCCTTCACCTTTGGATTAACATGGCCCCTTACCTTCTTTTAGGCATGTTAATAGGAGGGGTCCTTCACGTTTTTTTAAAAGAGAAATTCATATCCAAACACTTGGGCAAAAGGGGTTTTTCGGCCATTTTAAAAGCCACTCTCTTTGGGATTCCTTTGCCCCTTTGTTCTTGCGGGGTTATTCCGGTGGCTGCCACCTTAAGGCGAGACGGGGCTTCGAGAAGCGCTACCTTGGCCTTTTTGACCTCAACTCCCACCACAGGCATCGATTCCATCCTGGCCACCTATTCACTCCTTGGTCCCGTCTTCGCTTTTTTTAGGCCTTTGGCCTCCTTGGTGGCGGGATTTTTGGTGGGGCTTATGGTTTCCCTTGGGGAAAGGGAAAAGATAAAAGGGCTTTCCCTCAAGACCTCTTCAATGGATTCGTTCACTTTAAAAGAGAAAGCAAAAGAAGTGGTTCGATACGGATTTGAGGAATTAGGGAGAGATATAGGGAAATGGTTGGTCTTAGGAATACTCATTGGTGGAGCTTTAAGTGCCTTTCTTCCTAAGAACGCCTTCGGCATCCTTAAGGGTCATACTCTCTTGGAATTTCTCACCGTTTTGGTCGTGGCCATTCCCCTTTACGTATGTGCCACCGGTTCCATACCTATAGCCGCAGCCTTAATAAGCAAAGGACTCTCTCCAGGGGCAGCTTTGGTTTTCTTAATCGCCGGACCAGCCACAAATACCGTAACTGTCGGATTTGTTTATTCCCAATTTGGTAAAAAGGTGGCCTCCTTGTATATCGGAGGCATAGTGTTAGGATCGATTGGATTAGGGTTATTGCTCAACAGTTTATGGGGGTATTTTGGGAAAAATGGAGAACTTTTAAGTCCAGGAGGCGAGCTTTTACCCCCTTTTCTTAGGATCCTCTGCGGGATCTTCTTGTTAAAGGTAATTCTATGGGCTAACCGCTTCAGAATAAATAAGATAGAGGAGGCAAAAGATATGGATTATCTCTTCTTTGTGCCCGATATGACTTGTGAGCATTGTAAAATGAATATCGAAAGAACATTAAAAACAATAGAAGGCATAGAGGAATTTCAGGTAGATTTGGCAAATAAACTCGTTAAAATAAAAGGCAATGTTTCACCGGAAAGCATAAAAGAAAGTCTTGAAAGAACAGGATACACTCCTATTTTAAAAGACAAACCGGAAGAAACCGAGGGGAAAGTATGTCGATACGAGTGATAAGTTTCGATCTAGATGGTACTTTGGTAGATCACCATTTTGCTGATTCCGTATGGCATGAAGGAATGGCCGAATTATATGCGAAAAGGTATAACGTAGATTCAAACGAAGCAAAAGAGAGACTACTTTCCCTTTATCGAGAAGTAGGGGAAAGTTCGCTTCTTTGGTATGATTTAACTTACTGGTTTAAACGTTTAGATCTTCCTGGATCTCCGCAGGAGTTACTTGAACGCTTTAGAAATCGGGTGAGGGTTTTTCCGGAGGTCCATGAGGTTTTAAAATCCTTAAAAGAAAAATCCGCTTTCAAACTCGTCCTTTTCTCCAATGCTGCTCGGGAATTTATGGAGATAGAACTCCAAGAGGGAAAGCTCCAAGAGTATTTCTCTTTAACGATCTCTTGTGTAAGCGATTGGGGAAGGGTGAAGGACGAAAATGCTTATAAAAGGCTCTCTTTTGTACTAGGAGTGTCTCCGAAAGAGATCTTACATGTGGGGGACAACGAACTTTTCGATTTCCTTTATCCAAAGGCAGTTGGGATAAAGACCATATTGATAGATAGACAAAACGGCCGTTTGGGAAGTGTTAAAAATCTTAAGGAACTACTTGAAATTTTAAGGTGAGGAGGGAGGTAGTGAAATTCAGAGGAAAGGTTTTTAAAGTCGGTGACGAGGTGGATACGGATGTGATCATTCCAGCCCGGTATTTGAACACGACCGATCCTAAGGTGTTGGCTTCTCATTGCCTGGAGGGAATTGATCCTGATTTTCCCAAAAAGGTGATTCCTGGAGATATGATCTTTGGTGGTCGTAATTTTGGCTGTGGGTCCTCCAGGGAACATGCTCCACTGGCTATTAAATCACTTGGTATTTCTTGTGTAGTGGCCAAGAGCTTTGCTCGTATCTTTTACCGGAATGCCTTTAACATAGGTTTACCCGCAGTGGAATGCGAGGAGGCCGTTGAGGAGAGTGAAACTGGGGACCAAGTGGAAGTAGATTTGGAAAGCGGTGAGCTTAAAAACTTGAGTCGAGGGAAGGTCTATCGCTTTAAACCCCTTCCTCCCTTTATGATCGAACTTATAAGGGAAGGGGGGCTTATAAATTACATCTCAAAACGTTTACGTGGAGAAGAGGTTTTATAGGGAACTGGTAAATCCCCAAGGCTTAACGGGGTTCCAAGTAAGGGTGAAGGAGACCGATCTGTGGATAGCCGCAGAGAGGGATTTAAGCAAAGAGGCGTTTGAATGCGTATTGAGGCTTAGGGCCCAGATTGAGGCTTATGCGAAAAGACATCCGGAGTTTCTCCATTCGCTTTCTCCCCTTCCCTTTGACCCTTTAGCTCCTCCTTTAGTACGACTGATGTTAAAAGCCGCGGAAAAAACCGGGGTAGGACCTATGGCTGCCGTAGCAGGCGCTATAAGCGAATGTTTGGGAAAATATCTACTTAAATATTCCCGAGAGTTAATCATAGAGAACGGAGGGGATATTTTTCTGCAAACCTTAAAAGAGCGTAACGTTCTTCTTTATGCTGGGAATTCGCCTTTAAGCCTGAAAGTTGGTGTTCGAATTCCTCCCAATACCACAATCGGCATATGTACTTCTTCAGGCACGGTTGGACATTCTTTGAGTTTTGGCAGGGCTGATGCGGTATGCGTCTTTTCTCCCTCTTCGGCACTGGCTGATGCTGCAGCTACCGCCTTAGGAAACTTAGTCCGCAGTTCGAAGGATGTTCCTTATGTTTTGAAAAAAGCCAAAGAGATTGAGGGGGTTGAGGGTATTGTTATAATAATAGGGGAAACCTTAGGGGTATGGGGCAAATACGAGATTAAGAGGGTTTAAGGAGATTAATTATGGAATATCGTAAAAAAATCGTTTTAAGGTTTTCGCGTAGTACCTGGGATAAACCCGTCGTTTATCGTTTGGCTCGTGATTTCAATCTGGAATTTAACATCCTCAAAGCGATAATCCTTCCCAAACAGGAAGGCCTTATGGTATTGGAACTGGCGGGGACTGAAGAGAATTACCATCAAGGAGTCGAGTATCTTTTAAGTAAGGGCGTAACCGTAGAACCGATAGAGTCGGATATCACCCGGGATGAAGAAAGATGTGTCCACTGTGGAATGTGTACTGCTTTATGTCCAACTGGCGCTTTGAGAGTAAAACGCGACAAAGACATGGAGGTGATTTTCGAACCCGAAAAATGCGTAGCTTGTGAGTTGTGTCTTAAATTATGCCCAACCAGGGCGATGAAAAGTTATCTCTAATTTAAACTCCTAAAGCTTTCTCCAATTTTTCGAGTTCTTTCCACATCTCATCTGGCATTCTCGCTCCAAACTGAGAGAAGAACTTTCTGATCTCCTTAGCTTCTTCTATCCATTCTTCCCGATTTACTTCCAAGCACTTCTCCAATTCTTCGCGTCCTATCGAAAGACCTGTAGTATCTATATCCTCAGGATAAGGGAGTAGCCCTATGGGTGTCTCTTTGGCCTTAACCTTCCCTTTGACCCTATCTATTATCCATTTCAAGACCCTTATGTTATCGCCGAATCCAGGCCATAGCCAGTTACCCTTTTCGTCCTTCCTAAACCAGTTGACCGCGAAGATCTTGGGAGGGTTTTTCAGGCGCTTGCCTATTTCAATCCAATGTCGGAAATAATCCCCCATGTTATACCCGCAGAAAGGAAGCATGGCAAAAGGATCCCTTCTTACCGCACCCATTTTGAGATCTTGAGCCGCTGCCGTTATTTCTGAACCCATCCTGGCCCCCAGAAAAACGCCATGCGTCCAGTCAAAGGCTTCTACTACAAGGGGAATGGTCTTCGTACGTCTCACCCCCACGATGATGGCCGAAATAGGCACGCCTTTAGGATTCTCAAACTCGGGAGAGAGGCAAGGTGTATTATAAATGGAAACGGTGAAACGCGAATTGGGATGAGCTGCAAAGGGCTTAGAAGGATCCCAGACTTCACCTTGCCAGTCCAAAAGCTTCTCAGGACGAGGCCCAAGCCCTTCCCACCAAGGCTCGTTGTTCTTCACGTCCAAAGCCACATTGGTAAAGAGGGTGGGGTAAAATTTCGTGCCTTTTAAGGTTCTCATCATGTTGGGGTTGGTCTCCCAAGAGGTCCCTGGAGCAACCCCAAAATAACCGGTTTCAGGATTCAAAGCGTAAAGACGCCCATCCTCACCGATTCTTATCCACGCAATATCATCCCCCAATGTCCAAACTTTATACCCTGGAAGTTTCGGTTCCATCAAAGCCAAGTTGGTCTTGCCACAAGCCGAAGGGAAGGCTCCGGTTATGTAATATATATCTCCCGAGGGTTCCTCCACACCTATTATGATCATGTGTTCAGCAAGCCAGCCCTCCTTAAAACCTTGCCAGGAGGCAATCCTCAAGGAAAAACACTTCTTACCCAAGAGGGCATTTCCCCCATACCCTGATCCTACGCTCCATACTAAGTTCTCATCGGGAAAATGCATTATGAAACGTTTTTGGGGATCAAAGTCTCTAACCGTATGGATTCCCTTTACGAAATCCTCCGAATTTCCTATCCGATCCAAAACCATCTTGCCCATTCGGGTCATTATCCTCATACTTATAGCCACATAGCTTATGTCGGTGAGTTGAACGCATAACTTACAAAAAGGCGAATCGAGAGGCCCCATGGCATAGGGCAGAACATACATGGTACGACCTCTCATAGCGCCTCGGGTGAGTTCCGTGAGCATTTCTTTGGCCTTTTGAGGCTCCATCCAATTGTTATTAGGACCTGCAGTCTCCCGATCGGGATGGCAAACGAAGGTCAATTGCTCGGTTCGGGCCACATCGGTGGGATGGCTTCGATGAAGGTAAGCAAATGGCCATTTTTCTTGATTTAACTCGTAAAAAACGGGTTTGCCATTAATTTTTTCTTCTTTTAATCCCTTCTCCATAATCCAACGGGCCTCTTCATCTGAACCATCACAAAAATGGACCTCCTTAGGCTCCGCCAATTTGGCTATCTCTTCCACCCATTTCTCCACATACTTCATCAAATTCCCCCCCTCTTTGTGAAGTTTTTAACATTTTATCCTTTCTCTCCGTTTTTTGTCAACTTGACCAAAAATGAAAGTTGGCTTTAAAATGGCCCAAGAAGGGGGGATAAGGATGGAATCGTTACAAGGCTGTTGGACGGCTCTTATCACCCCATTTAAAGAAGAGGGGCGATTGGATTTAGAGGGTTTGAAGAAAAACGTCCTTTATCAAATTGAATGTGGGGTTAATCTTCTTTCTACTGGCACCACCGGGGAATCGCCCACTTTGGAATGGGAGGAGCATCTATTGGTAATAAAGGAAGTTATAAAGTTAGCCAAAGGAAAGGTATTGGTTATGGCTGGAACGGGCAGCAACTCCACTTCGGAAGCCCTAAAGGGAACAAGGGAAGCGGTCCGGGCAGGGGCAGATGCCATTTTGTTGATCGATTGTTATTACAATGCCCCTTCCACTTTAGAACTTAGGACTAATTATTATGAAGTGATAGCTAAAGAGTTTCCTTCCGTCAACATAACTCCCTATATAATTCCCTCAAGGACTGGTACAGAACTTTCCGTAGAGGATCTTTATATCTTAAATCGTAAATACCCCAATATTCGTTCAGTAAAAGAAGCAACGGGCAATTTACAACGAATGGTTCTAATGAGAAAGCTTTTGGGCGATGACTTTGACATCCTTTCCGGTGATGATGGATTAACTTATCAGATTATCACTGATCCAGAAATAAGAGGGCAGGGAGTTATTTCAGTAATCTCTAACTTGTTGCCTTTAGCGGTTCGAGAAATGGTAGAAGCCTTAAGTAAGGGCGATTTAGAGAAGGGAAAGACTTTAAACGAAGCCCTAAAGCCACTTTTTGAAATCGTTTCCTTTACAGTTGAAGAAGAATATGAGGGATTTAAGATCCGTTGTAAGTACCGAAATCCAACGCCCATAAAGACCATAATGCGCGCTTTGGGATTACCCTCAGGCCCCTGTAGACCCCCTTTAGGTCGAATGGGGCAAAATGGGATAAGAAAGGTCCAACAAGCCCTCAAAACCACCTACGAAACCCTACCCGGGATTTTCGAACCCTTGACTTCCTTTTACGGGATTAAAGTGGAAGAAAGGATTTATAACGATAAATACTGGTTTTGAATGATCCGAGGAAACGGAATCAAAAAGTTCATTTTCTATAGCGCCCTGGGCCTCGAAATGGCTTTAGCAGTTGCCATAGGTGTAGGGATTGGAGTATATTTAGACAAAAAATTGGACACAGCCCCATGGTTTTTAATCCTTTTTCTCTTTTTCGGAATGGCAGCGGGTTTGAGGAACCTTTATCGAGCATTAAAAAAACTACAGAAGGATATAAACTCTTAAATACATTGGAACGCGTTGATCTTTTCACCGTTTTAACGATGATAGCGGGAAGCTTCTTTTTAAAGGATCCAAAGATCACAATAGGGGTTTCGATCGGTGGATTACTGATGCTGGTCAATTTTAAATTGCTGAGAAAGATATTGGGAAAAAGTTTTTTAAATAAAAAAACAGCAATATTTTATGGATTAAAGTTTTTAGGAATCATTATGGCAATTATTCTCATCGTGTTCACTCTTAAGAAATGGATTAATCTTTTGGCGTTTGCTGTTGGAACTTTGAGTTTTTTTATTTCATTTTGGATTGTAGGATTAAAAAATCTAAAGAGGGAGACTTAATATGGAACACGGAGGACATTTAAACTTTGTAGACTTTATTCCTTTTTTAAAACTTTTACCACCTCATGTTTCAAATGCCATAGTAGTTGTGATTTGTCTACTTCTTGCGGCTTATATTGCTATGAGAAAATTAAGCAAAAACTTTGACTCATATATTATACCCGAAGAAAATTTGACTTTGAGAAATTTTTTTGATATTGCAACTGAGTCACTTCTGCGTTTTGTGAAGGAAAATATGGGGCCCCGAGGACCTGAGTTTATGATGATCATTGGGGCGTTAGCGTTCTTTATCTTTTTCTCCAACATATTTGGTCTTATACCGGGATTTGCCTCTCCTACCGAAAATTTGAACACCACTGGGGCCTGTGCTTTGACGGTTTTTGTTTTGACGCATTATTATGGGGTTAGGCAGCATGGTTTAAAATATATAAAGCATTTCGTGGGGCCTGTACCCTGGTTGGCACCGTTATTCTTTCCCATTGAGATTATAAGTCATCTGGTAAGACCCGTGTCGCTTTCCATACGTCTTTTTGGTAATATTTTTGCGGATCATTTTATATTGGGGGTGGTAGCTGGACTTATACCCATTGTGGTACCTCTTCCCATGATGCTTTTGGGGATATTCGTAGCAGTGGTCCAAACGCTAGTCTTTGTGCTTCTTTCTATGGCCTATTTCGCAGGGGCCATAGAGGAATTTGAGGAGGAAGAGGGACATTAAAATAAATCACTAAAAAGAAAGGAGGTGAGAAAGGTGAAACGTTTGATCCTTGTCCTGATTGGAGCTTTGGTGATCTTTTGGGGGGTTAGGCTAGCCCTGGCCGCTGAACCTGAAGCAGGAGGCTTACCGAGCGATGTTAAAAAGATGATCTCTCTTGTAGCAGGTTTCGGGATCGCTATTGCCGCGGTGGGAGGTGCTATCTCCCAATCCAGAGCCATTGCCTCTGCCCTTGATGGAATTGCTCGGAATCCAGCGGCCTCTGGAAGGATCGTGACCCCCATGATCATCGGTTTAGCGATGATCGAGTCACTGGTGATTTATGCTTTGCTTGTGTCATTGTTAATGGTCTTTAAGCTATAAAGTTAACTTGATCTTTATTTTTACTTTGTTTTAAAATGGGCCGAAAGGCCCATTTTTTTTGGAGGAGTTGAGATGAAGAAAAAGGTAATTATAGTGGGAGGAGTCGCCGGAGGAGCTTCGGCCGCCGCCAGATTAAGGCGTCTGGATGAAAAAGCCCAAATCATCCTTCTGGAAAGAGGTCCGTATATTTCCTATGCCAATTGCGGCCTTCCCTATTTCATAGGTGACGTTATACTCAAAAAAGAGAACCTTTTTGTGGTTACCCCATCTCTGTTCTCAAACCGTTTTCGCGTAGATGTCCGAATTAATCATGAAGTCATAAAAATAAATCGGACTCGAAAAGAAGTAGAAATAGTTGATCGAACTAAAAATATCACCTATACAGAAGATTACAATATATTGGTTCTTTCTCCTGGAGCCGAACCGATTCGTCCTCCTATAGAAGGGGTTCATTCTGAAGGTGTGTTCACTTTAAGAACGGTTAACGATGCGGAAAATATTAAAGAGTTCATAACCACAAGAAAGGTACAAAGTGCATCTATAATAGGAGCTGGTGCTATAGGAATCGAAGTGGCTGAAAATCTTAACCTTAAAGGAATAAAGCTAACATTGATCGATATGTTAAATCAGGTTTTACCTTTTCTTGATCCAGAAATGTCCTATTATGTAATTGAACATTTAAAAGACAAAAACATTGAGGTTTTGCTTGGGAGAAAATTACTAAAGATAACAAAAAACAATAATGGAAATGGACTTAAACTGACTTTAGATTCAGGGGAAGAAATTACATGTGATATGGCATTGTTAAGCATAGGAATAAAACCTGAAGTAAAATTAGCAAAAGAAGCTGGTTTAGAAATAGGACCTCATGGAGGTATAAAGGTCAACGAATATCTTCAAACAAGTGATCCTTTCATATATGCAATAGGTGATGCTATTGAAGTTAAGGACTTTATAACGGGGGAAGAAACCATAATTCCTTTAGCTGGTCCAGCTAACCGTCAGGGGCGTATAGTAGCCGATAATATATGCGGAAGAAAAGTTCCATACCGAGGAACCCTTCCGACCGTAATTTTAAAAGTATTTGATTTAACGGTTGCGGCCACGGGAGCAAATGAGAAGACTTTAAAGGCGAAAAATATTCCTTATGAAAAAATCTATTTGCATCCTTTTGATCATGCCACTTATTATCCAGGGGCAACTCAGATGCATATAAAACTGCTCTTTAACCCTAATAATGGAAATATTTTGGGAGCCCAAATAATAGGGAAAAATGGTGTAGACAAGAGAATAGACGTATTAGCTACAAGCATACGTGGTAAAATGACTGTCTTTGATCTTCAATATTTAGATTTAGCTTATAGTCCACCTTATGGAAGCGGAAAAGATGTTATAAATATGATTGGTTTTGTAGCAACAAATGTTTTAGAAAACCTTGTAAAAATTACTCACTGGGATTCCGTAAAAGAGAGCGATCTACTTTTAGATGTAAGATCTCCCGTGGAAGTAGCTGCAAATCCGGTAAAGGGAGCCATTAATATTCCTCTTGATGACTTAAGGAACAGATTAAAAGATTTGCCTAAGGATAAACCCATTAAAGTATTTTGCGAGGTTGGATCAAGAAGTTATATTGCTTGTCGTATATTATCTCAAAATGGTTTTGAGGCTTATAACTTGAGTGGAGGTTACTTGACGTATAAGGCCTTTAAAGGGGTTAAAGGATGATCTTTCCGCTTTCGCGGAAACTATAGCCAAGAGGGGGTAAAAAAGATTTGGAGGAAAGAAAGGCGAGAAAATCTTTAACTTTTTTGGTGTCCCATATTTCCTCGGATATAACTAAATCGAAACGCTCTTCCATTAAGGGTATAAAGTCAAGTGCAAATAAATGAGCTATGTATTCGAGACCCAATCCCACATCAGCCTCTCCCGAAAAGACCTTTATTCCCACCTCTATATGAGAATTGACCTCCTGATGGTACCCTTGAATCTCCTCAGGAGTTATCCCTTCTTTTCTTATCAAGGTGTCAAAAAGAATTCTCGTACCCGAGTGGGGATTACGATTCACAAACTTAACCTTTGCTTTTGTCAGATCCCTAATGGATTTTATACCCAAAGGATTTCCCTTTCTTACCAAAAACCCCTGCTTTCTATGCCAGAGTGTAACCACTCGAAAGCTACCAGGAGGCAAGGTCCTATTTAAAAAAGGCAAATTGTACTCCCCTGTTTCAGGATCATAAAGATGACAACAAGCTCCTTGGATTTTGCCTCTGCTCAAAGAGATAATCCCCGCTTCGCTTCCAATAGCGCTATAAAAGACTATCGTCTCAAACCCCTTGAGTTTGCTATAAGCGGCAAAAAACTTGCTCAAAAGCGGATCATCACTCCCACCAAAAAATAAATCCTTTTCCCTCTCAGTCCTCTCCTTTACCCATTTTAAAAGATCCTTCTTCGGAAAAAGCCATTTCCCACCTATCTTAATATGAGGAATCTCCCCCCCTTGAATGAGCTGATAGACCTTCTTTTCATTAAGCCTTAGTAACCGCGCTACCTCTTTAGTAGTCAAAAGCTCTTCCATCTTACCCCAATAAAGAAAGATAAAAAATCGTTCCTTTAAGGTCAATCTTGACAAAAAAATAACAAAAAATATAAAAATATTACAAATGCTTACTATTTTTCTTAAAATATTACTTTTTATTCTCGGATTATCCTTTTTGGCTCAGGGGGAAACATTGAAATTGGGTTCCACCACCAGTTTATGCGACACGGGGGTGTGGGATTATTTAGGGGAGATCTTTGAAAGGGAACATGGGATAAAGCTAAACGTAATGTGTGTGGGAAGCGGAATGGCCTTTGAACTAGCCAAACGCGGTGATGTGGACCTTATAGCGGTTCATGAACCAGAAGGGGAAAAAAGTTTTCTAAAAGAAGGACATGGCATTCAAAGGATTCCTTTTGCTTTCAATTATTTCCTCATCGTTGGGCCAAGGGAGGATCCTGCTTCCATAAAAGGACTCAATCCCATTTTGGCGATGCGAAAGATTTACCAAAAAGGCGAAGAAGGAAAGTGCTTCTGGATTTCACGAGGAGACGAATCAGGGACTCATAGAAGGGAAAAGGAACTTTGGAAAAAAGCGAGTCTCGATTACCCATTTATCACCAAAAAACCTTGGTATATAGAAACCGGAACAGGCATGGCTCAAACCCTTTTTATGGCCCATCAAAAGAACGCATACACTTTAGTAGATAGAGCTACTTTTTTGTACTTTAAAAACAAAATTTCCCTTATCCCCCTTGTTCAAGAAGGAAAAGAATTACTCAACGTATATTCTTTGATCCTTATCAACCCAATGAAACACAAAATAAATTTTAAAGCTTCTCAAAAATTTGCCGAGTATATAATCTCAAATTCAATACAAAAATTTTTCGATAACTATGGAGTAACTGAATTTGATGACTTTATGTTTCAATCATGTGCTAAAAATCCAAATATATGCCATGCAAGAGATCTTTAAAGGGATAATAAAAGGTTTTGAACTTATTATCTCTCTTGATCAAGAGATAATAGAAATATCCTGGCGTTCTCTGTGGATTTCAGGACTGGCTTGTTTTATTTCTTGCATATTTTGCATACCCATAGGTTTTATTTTGTACTTTTACAAAATTCCGGCCAAAGGACTTTTTCTTAATATGATACAAACCCTTTATGCGTTACCAACGGTACTTGTAGGACTTTTTCTTTTTTTGCTTCTCTCAAAAGAAGGTCCTTTAGGTGAACTTAACCTATTATTTACGCCTTGGGCGATGGTAATAGGGCAAGCCATCATCGTCTCTCCCATAATAACCGGTTTAACTATTTCCACCTTGTCTAACCTTGGAAAAGAGGTTTATGAAACGGCTTTAAGCATAGGGGGATCAGAATTTCAAGCTTTACTTCAAGTTTTAAGGGAGGTGAGGTTCTCTTTGATCTCCTCTTTGTTGCTTGGTTTTGGGAGGGCCATTTCAGAGGTGGGTTGTGCCATAATGGTGGGTGGTAATATTAGGGGGTATACTCGAGTTTTGACGACCGCTATTTCTTTAGAGACCGGGAAAGGGAACCTGGAGCTTTCGATTGCGCTTGGAATCATCCTTTTGGGGGTAGCCCTTATTGTAAACGTCCTTTTAAACCTTTTTCAAGGAAGATATGGATGGCGTTAATGGAATTAAAGAAGATAAGCCAAGTCTATGGGAAAAAAAAGGTCTTGGAAAATGTGAATTTAAAACTCGAAAAAAGACAACTTATAGCAGTTCTTGGCCCCACTGGAAGTGGTAAGACGACTCTTTTAAGGATCATGGCCCTTTTGGATCCTCCTTGGGAGGGAGAGGTGATTTTTATGGGAAAAAGCGTAAATACCAAAAGCCTTTGGGCGAGACGCTTGATAGGCTTTGTCTCACATAAACCTTTCATGTTTAAAGGAAACGTTTATCATAACCTATCCCTTCCTCTGAGATGGAGGGGGTTTAAAAAAGGGGAGATAGAAAAGAAGGTCTCTTGGGTCCTTGAGCTTCTTGACCTTAAGGATTATGAGCAGAAAGAAGCAACCGAGCTCTCCGCAGGCGAAGCCCAGAAAATAGCCATAGGGAGGGCCATTATAAGCGACCCAGAGCTTTTAATTTTGGACGAACCCACGGCTAACCTTGACCCTTATTCGACAAAAAAGGTCGAAGAACTTATAAGAGGACTTGTAAAAGAAAAGGAAATAAGCGTAATATTTTCAACTCATAGCTTTGAACAGGCTAAAAGGTTAGCCGATTATTTTGTGGTACTTGGAAAAGGAAAGGCATTTCCCTTTACAAGCTTTGAAGAAGCCCATGAGCTTTTCTTAGGAGTTTTAAAATGAGAACGGACATTTTTCACTTGGTTTATTTTGATTATGATCGATCTTGTTATTTTCATTTCTATAACTGCAATTTTAGATGTTTAGGTTGTTTAAGAAAAATCTCCCTATGGGATTGCCATCTTAAAGAGGATGAAATTAAAAAATGCAAATTCAAAGGCTTTTTAAACTTAAAAGAGCTTGAAAATGTGGTTCAAAAATTAAAAATAGAATTCAATTTACGAAAAGCCGTTTTGGGAGGAGGAGAACCCACAACCGATAAAAATCTTCTTAAGGTCATTTCGCTTTTAAAGAACTTTGATTTAGAGATAACACTCCTCACTAATGGATTCTCTTTCCCTCAAGGTTTTGAAAAATTTGAAGATGTTAAAGTAACAATTAGCATAAAGTCCATTGATCCCCAAAAGCACATTTTTTACACTGGTTATCCAGTTTTCCCAATTTTAGAAAATATAAAAAATCTTGCAAAAAATGGATTTGAGGTCCTCGTTGAAACTATTTATATTCCTGGATTTAACGAAGTTGAAGGAATCTTAAGGATAGAAGATTTCATTTTTTCCATTGATGAAAAAATACCTTTGATTGTCGATTCTTTTTTACCTGTTCCAGGGACATTGTGGCCAAAACCAAGCCTTGAAGAACTTGAAAAATTGGAATCCGAACTTGTAAGGAGAAACATCAAAAACGTTTATTTGAGGGGTAAAACCATAAGAAGTGGCGTAAAGGGGGAGGTTCGTTTGATTTTTCCTCAGTAAGGGTATTGACAAGGGTTCGGTTTTGGAGTAATTGGAATTGTAAGGGGTGCCTGAAAGGGCTTAAAAGGGAAGTGGGGTGAGAATCCCCCGCGGTCCCGCCGCCGTGACCGGGGACGAAACCCGCAGAAGGCCACTGGGGTCTGAGACCCTGGGAAGGCGCGGGGAGTAGGTTGATCCGGGAGCCGGAAGACCTGCCCCTTATATAAACCCTATGCCCCTCGAGGGTTAGGGGATAGGGGAGGGCGAAGGAAACGGGTGCAGCCCTCATGACCATGGGGTCATGAGGGCTTTTTTATTCTGGGGCGCAAAGAGGCGGGAAGGTGGGGGTGAAAATTAGTGGGAGGAGGTGTGATATGAGGAAGGTTTTTTTAATGCTAAGCTTAATGATTTTAGGGGTTCTAGGGGGGTTTCACAAGGCAAAGGCTCAGGTCGAACTTAAGGAGGTGGTTGTAACGGCCACAAGGGTCCCCTTACCGCAAGAGGAGATCGGAAGCTCAGTAACGCTTATAGGGGAAGATGAGATGAAAAGAAAGGGATACATTACCGTTAAAGACGTCCTTAAAGGAGAGCTCGGAATCGATGTGGTCTCAACCGGAGGACCTGGGACCCAGAGTTCGGTGTTTTTAAGGGGCTTACAGAGTTATCATACCCTTGTTCTTATTGACGGCTTAGAAATGGGTGATCCGAGCTTAATGCAAAGACAATATGATTTTTCCAATTTGACTGTTGACAACATTCAAAGGATTGAAATAGTTAGAGGTCCTCAAAGCGTTCTTTACGGTTCAGAGGCCATAGGAGGGGTGATAAACATAATAACCAAAAGGGGCGAGGGAAAGCCTTCCTTCTACTTTGGGCTTGAAGGCGGTTCCTACAGTACCTTCAGAGAGTTCTTGGGCACTTCGGGTGAGGTGGGAAAAGGGGCCTTCTCTTTGAACCTTTCTCATACCAAAACCCAAGGTTTTTCTGCCGCTCACAAGGGTAAAGAAAAAGACGGATGGGAGAATTTAAGTTTCTCCGGAAGATTGGATTTTGAACCAAGTTCAAACCTCTCCACGGGAATGATCATGAGATTACACAGTGGAAAAACCGATTTGGATTACTTTCGGTCCTTCACCGACGTTAAAAACTATTACGTGGAAAAAGAGGAGTTCTTCTTTAAACCTTACATAAAGCTGAGGCTTTTTGAGGATAAGTGGGAACAAGAGCTTTCCTTTGGAGCAAGCGATCACAAAAGGAAATACCATTATCCTTCTGGTTCAGAAGATTCCTATTCAGGCCATTTATATAAAGTTTCGTGGCAAAATAACTTATCTTTATCCAAATGGAACCTCTTATCTTTCGGGATCGAATATAAAACTGAAGAAGCTCAAACCCCAGAAATGGAAAAATCAGCTTATATTTTTAGCCTCTTCGCCCAGGATTTGATCAACATAAAGGACATCTCCTTTACCACCATAGGAGTTCGCTGGGATAAACATAAAGAGTTTGGTGATTATTTCACCTTCAGAGGAACAGAATCCCTCCTCGTCAAAAAGACCCAGACTCGCATAAAGGGAAGCCTTGGAACGGGTTTCCGGGCTCCAAGCCTTTATGAACTTTATGGGCCTCCTTTTTGGGGTAGCCCAGTGGGTAACCCAGATCTTAAACCCGAAAAAAGCATCGGATGGGATTTGGGATTTGAACAAGCAGTTTCAAATGGAAAAATAAACTTTGGTCTCACTTACTTCGATAACAGGTTGAAAAACCTTATTCAATATGAATGGGGGAGAGGTTACGTAAATATCGCCAAGGCCAAAAGCCGTGGGATTGAGTCTTTCATCGAAATAACCCCTTACAAGGATTTATCTCTCAATTTGAATTACACTTATTGTCACACGGAAGATAACGAAGGAAAAAGACTTTTCAGACGTCCCTTGAATAAGGTGAGTTCGACTCTAAACTATAGCTTTTTGGATAAACGGGGAAATTTATCATTGAGTTTAAGCTGGGTAGATGAGAGGATCGACAAAGATTGGTCTACTAATCCTCCCAGAAGAGTTAAACTTGATGATTATTTCCTTGTGAATTTAAACTCAAGCTTTAAACTCAGGAAGAATTTGGAGCTTTTTGCTCGGATAGAGAACTTGCTTGATGAAAAGTACCAGGAAGCCTATGGATATAGTACGCCGAGGTTTTCGATTTATGGGGGAATAAGGCTTAGTTTCTAATGGATCCGGTAAAAGCCATTAAAGAGGCCCTAAAAGGGGCCATTGAAGAATCAGCAGGGGAAGGGATTTTACTTTCCGGAGGGATAGACTCGGGGCTTCTTTTATGCCTAAAAAAGGACCTTGTAGCAGTGAGTGTGGAGCTTGAAAATGAGGGAAAGGAAAGGCCTTATTTAAGGATTTTAGAAAAAGAGCTTGGGGTAAAGATAGAGATCCTTTCCATTTCAAAAGAAGAAGCCCTTGAGGCTATCCCTCTTCTTATAAGGATCCTTCGTACCTTTGACCCGGCTCTTCCCAATGACCTTGCCGTATATTTTGGGCTTAGGGCCTTGAAGGAAAGGGGCATAGGTAAAGTTATAACTGGTGACGGGGGCGATGAGCTTTTTGGGGGTTATCCCTTTATGGCTGAGCTTGAGGACCTTGAGGCCTATCAGAGGGCTCTTATTCCTCAGCTTTCTTTTTCTTCCCAAAAAATAGGGGAATTTTTAAGCCTTGAGGTTTTTCATCCCTTTTTGTCGCCTGAAGTTGTTGAATTATCTTTCTTGATACCCCCGGAGGAGAAGATAAAGCGAATAAACGGAAAAATCTTTGGGAAGTGGATTTTAAGGAAGATACTTGAAGAATACTTGCCTTCGGAATTCGTTTATCAAGACAAAAGGCCCCTTGAAGTGGGTTCAGGGATGGAAGTTCTAAGGGAAGTAATATCTAAAACCATCTCCGATGAGGAATTTGAAAAGAAGAAAAAGCTTTATGGTTTGAACTTTTTATGTAAAGAACACCTTTACTTTTATGAGGTTTATTTGAAAGAAATAGGCCAAATTCCGCCTCCCAAAGCCAATGAAACGGTCTGTCCAAATTGCGGAGCCGGTAAACCTCAAGGCCGAAAACACTGTCAAGTTTGTGGGGTAATAGCTTGAAGGTATTTGTTTCCTTTAGCGGAGGAAAAGAAAGCGTTTTTGCCCTTTATCAAGCCTTAAAGAAAAAACTTAAAGTTGAAGCTTTGTTAACTATGTTTAACACAAAAGGAACAAGAACCCGTGGACATGGACTTAAGATCGAGTTCCTAAAGGCCCAGGCAGAGGCCTTAGGTTTTCCACTTATAGGAGGCAAAAGTTCTTGGAGTTCTTATGAAAGGAGCTTTAAAAATCTCTTAAAAAGATTAAAGAAAAACGGAATCGAAGGAGGGGTTTTCGGTGACATTTACTTGGAAGAACACAAAAGGTGGGTTGAAAGGGTATGCTCTGAAATGGGGCTTTTTCCCTTTTTGCCCTTGTGGGGAAGAGATCCCAAAGAAGTATTTGAAGATTTTATTAGAACTGGATTTAAAGCCCTAATAATATCCCTTCAACCCCCCATCCCTGAGGACCTTATAGGTAAAGAGTTAAACCTTCAGATGCTCGAAACCTTTAACCAACTCCACATAGACCCCTGTGGCGAAAAAGGAGAATATCATACAGCTGTATTAGATGGGCCAATTTTTAAGAAAAAACTTGAAATTTGTAAAAGTAAGGTGGTGAAGATAAAAGGTAAACTTCGCTTGGAGATAGAGGAATTTGCCCTCAAGGAAAAGTAGGATTTTTAAAGTTTTAACGGTTTGTTTTTTTCTCTTGTTTTCAAGCCTCTCTTCTTTGGGAATAGAGGTCCGAGACTCGGGGGGAGAAAGGGTTTTTTTGGAAAAACCGCCTTTAAGGATCATTTCCCTTGCTCCCTCCTTTACCAAGGCGATTTTTCTTTTGGGTGAAGGGAGAAGGCTTGTAGGGGTTACTCGGTATTGTGTAGAACCGCCTGAGGCTAAAAAACTTCCCAAAGTAGGGAGCGTTGTGGAATTTAACTTAGAAGAAGTCATTAAACTCTCCCCTGATCTTGTCCTTGCCACCCCGTTGACTCCTCCTATGCTTTTAAAAAGGTTAGAAGAGATAGGGATAAAAACGATGGTTTTAAAAACGCCCGAAACCTTCCAAGAACTTTGTGATCAATTTTTGACCTTAAGTAAAATCCTCGGAGTTTATGAGAGGGGAGAAGAAATCGTAAAATCCGCGAAAAAGAGAATAGAAGAAATCACGAAGAGTCCAAAAAAAAGAAGTCCTCGAGTGTTTATCCAAGTGGGGATTAACCCAATATGGACAGCCGGGGAAAAAACCCTTATAGGTGAAGCCCTAAAGCTTGCCGGTGGAGAGAACATCTTCAAGGGTAGGGGAGGGCCCGTCAGCGAGGAATGGGTGCTTAAGGAGAATCCGGAAGTGATATTGATAATGGATATGGGGTTAAAGGGAAATGAAATGATAAACTTTTGGAAAAGGTTTAAAGAAATGGAGGCGGTTAAACACAATAGGATACATATATTAAATTCTAACCTTTATTGTAGTCCAACCCCCCTTAGTTTCGTTGAAGGCGTAAAAATCATGTGGTCATTGCTTCAAAAAGAATAAACTGATAAAATTAACCTATGAGATGCATAGTCTGTGGAGCTCTTCTCAAAGAAGGAGAGGATCTGATTTGTAAAATTTGTGAAGAACAGATTCGGGCTGAAGCTTTAGGAGAAAAAGAAACTCTGAGAAGAGAAGCCCTTAAAATCACTAAAGGGGAAGAACATCAAAAGAAAAAGACCATCAAGGATTTTAAGAGTCTCAAGGAGTATCTTGAGTATCTAAAAAAGAATCCTTGATTTCATATTCCAAATTTATCAACTCACCCCTTCGAAATCCCATTTTTTTGAAAAAGGCCAATAAATCCCAATCGTCCCAACTAACCAAAGTATATATGCGCTTTATACCAAGTTTTGAGAATTCTTTCACAATATTTTTGAAAAGAAACGTACCTATACCCTGGCCCTGAAACTCGGGATCTACGCCGACGGTATCGATCCAACCGAAACTGCTTGGAACACCGAATTCCCATCCGCTTATGGCCCCTAAGATGAACCCCACGACCTTACCCTCTACTTCGGCGACAAGGGCGATGGTGTTTTGCTTTTTTGAATTTTTGGAGATTTTCTTCGCATAAAAATCAAGCCTTCGCGTACCTAAAATCTTTTGATCGATCTCCACTATTGCTTCAAGATCCTCAGGCTTTAACGGTCTTATTAAAACTTGGCTCTTCATCTTGGCAATGGAGCTTCTATAGGAGGTTTTCCTTCTATAACGCTTTTAATAGGTGGCTTGGCTGAAAAGAGGGTAAAGAAAATAGAGGTAAGCATGAAAATGGCCGCCAAAACTATCGTTATCTTAGTAAAAAGCCCCGTGGGTCCTGCTGGACCGAACAAAGTGGTGGAGACTCCACCCCCAAACACCGCACCTATTTCGGCTCCTTTACCCGTTTGTAACAATATAATCGCTATTAACAAGATGCACACGAAAATATGGATGCCAATAATAACTCCCATCATCCTTTTCTCCTAAAGTTAACGATTCTAACAAAGGAATCAACCTTTAAACTCGCCCCTCCTACCAAAACCCCATCTACGTCGGGAATAGCCATTATTTCGTCGATGTTGTCCGGTTTAACGCTTCCCCCGTACAGAATTCTCAAAGAAGAAGCTAAAACCGGATTAAAGCGCCGAGCGACAAATTCCCGTATCTTAGTGTGAACCTCTTCGATCTGAGGCGACGTGGCGTTTTTTCCCGTTCCAATGGCCCACACGGGTTCATAGGCTATTACAACTTGCTCCATCTCTTCTTCCGTCAACCCCTCCAGCGCCCCATTAAGTTGACAAGTTATGACCTCCAATGTCTTTTCCTCCTCTCGTTCCTGAAGATTCTCTCCCACACAAACTATACCTTTTAATCCTTCTCTTATTACCGCCTTAAGCTTTTTATTGACCATTTGATCGGTTTCTCCGAAGTAAATACGCCTTTCCGAATGCCCTATGATTACATAACTACACCCCACCTCTTTTAGCATGGAAGGCGAAATCTCTCCCGTATAAGGGCCCTCTTTCTCCCAAAACACATCCTGAGCACAAAGCTTGATAAAGGACCCCTTTATCACCTCCCATACTGGAAAAAGGGAAACAAAAGGAGGAGCCACCCCTACTTCGGCCTCCGGATTGCCTATCTCTTTGAGCAACTCCTTAACAAACTCCCTTGCTTCCGTCGGCCCTTTATACATTTTCCAATTTCCCATAATTAATGCCTTACGCTCCATATTAACTCTCCAAAGCCTTAATACCAGGCAAAATCTTACCCTCTAAAAACTCCAAAGTAGCCCCTCCACCGGTAGAAAGATGACCGATTTTTGGGGCAAGACCAAACTTGTTCACTGCACTTACCGTATCCCCACCACCTACCACCGTAAATGCCCTGGAAGAAGCCACTGCCTCCGCTATTCTCCGAGTACCCTCAGAAAAGGGCTCATACTCGAAAATCCCCAAGGGTCCGTTCCATAAAATGGTATTTGCTTTTGTTAACTCTTTCACAAATGCTTCCGTCGTAGAAGGTCCAATATCTACCCCTATCATTTCCGGAGGAAAATGTTCATTATCTACAATTAAAAAGTTCTCTTTTTCATCCATATTTCTGACCACTTTATGATCACTTGGCAAGATCACCCTCACTCCTCGTTTGGAAGCCTCATTTAAGATGGCTTTTGCTTCTTCAGTTTTTTCCATTTCCAGGGGGGATTTTCCCACTTCGTATCCCAAGGCTTTAAGGAAAGTATAAGCCATCGCGCCTCCGATGAGGATGGAATCCACTTTCTCCAAAAGCCCTTTTATTATGCCTATTTTATCGGAGACCTTAGCCCCTCCTAAAATGAGAACAAAGGGCCTTTCGGGGTTGGATAAAACCTTTCCCAAGGCTTCAAGTTCTTTTTTCATCAAAAAACCACACCCTTTTTCGGTAAAAAACTCGGTAATGGCCACCACAGAGGCGTGTGCCCTATGGGAGGCCGCGAAGGCATCATTTATGTAAACCTCAGCTAATTTGGCCAAAGCTTTAGCGAAATCCTTATCGTTTTTTTCCTCCTCAGGATGAAACCTCAGGTTTTCGAGTAATAAGACTTCACCTTCTTTAAGACTTTCTACCATTTCCTCCACTTGTGGTCCCACACAATCTGGAGCCATAAGCACCTTTTTACCTATCAATCCTTCCAATACTTTAGCCACCGGTTTTAGACTTAATTCCGGTATAACCTTCCCCTTTGGCCTTCCCAAATGAGAGGCGATTAGGAGTTTAGCTTTTTTATCAAGAGCATAATTGATAGTTGGCAAAACCGCTTTTATTTTCTCCGTATCTTCAACTTCATTACCTTTTAAAGGAACATTTAAATCAACTCTCAAAAAAACCCTTCGATTTTCAATAGGTATCTCATCTATTACTCGAATGGGCATCTCACCTCTCCTTTTCCTTCATGTATTGAAGCAAATCAACAATCCTCCTCGCGTATCCCATCTCATTGTCATACCAAGCTAAGACCTTCGCCATCCTTTTTTCGATCACCATGGTGCTCAGGCCATCCACTATGGCAGAGAAGAAAGTGCCATTAAAGTCAATTGAAACCAAAGGCTCTTCCGTATAAGCTAAAATGCCTTTGAGCTCACCCTCGGAAGCCTCTTTGAAACTTTGATTAATCTCTTCGGCTGTAGCCTCCTTTTCGAGTTCCACTACCAAATCTACCAGCGAAACATTGGGCGTAGGAACCCTTATCGCCATCCCGTTTAGTTTCCCTTTAAGTTCAGGAATCACTTCCCCTATAGCCACGGCAGCTCCAGTGGTGGTGGGTATCATGGATAAAGCCGCTGCCCTGGCTCTTCTTAAGTCCCGATGGGGCAAATCTAAAACCCTTTGATCATTGGTATAAGCGTGAACGGTGGTCATAAGACCCCTTTTAACGCCGAATTTGGAGTGAAGAACCTTTACCAGGGGAGCGAGACAGTTGGTGGTGCAAGAGGCATTGGAGACTATGTGGTGAAGCTCCGGATTATATTTATCGTGATTAACCCCCATCACGATGGTAATATCCGGATTTTTCGCTGGTGCTGAGATGATGACCTTTTTAGCGCCTGCTTTTAAATGAAGGATTGCCTTTTCCCTGTCGGTAAATAGACCCGTGGACTCAACTGCATATTCCACCCCTAATTGCTTCCAAGGAAGTTCGCTCGGATCTTTTATGTTTAAAACTTTAATCTCCTTATCACCTACTATAAGAGTATCCCCTTCCGCCTTTACCTCATACTCAAAACGACCATGAACCGAGTCATACTTTAACAGGTGAGCCAATATCTTAGCATCAGCCACATCGTTTACGGCTACGAATTCCAAATCCTGTACGCCTTTCTTAAATGCCGCCCTTATGATGCACCTTCCTATTCTTCCAAACCCATTAATCCCTACTCTCATCCTCACCCTCCTCCAAAATTTGCCCCTCTTCTGGTTCATAAACGAGCTCGGGGGCCTCATAAATTTCCTCTTTTTCCACTTCTGGAACAGCTTCCACTATCTTCACTTTTGCCTCTTCAAGTTGGGCCTTTTCTTCCCTTCTTATAGGGATGACTTTACCCGCTGCTATCTCTCGTAAGGCGGTTACAATTGCCTTATTGTCGCATTTTACAAGCGGTGGACTTCCTTGGAGAAGCATTTTTGCTCTTTTAAAAGCTATTACGGCCAAGGCGAATCGACTAGGAACCCGTTTTAAGCAATCCTCAACCGTTATCCTTGCCATCTCTAACCTCTCCCAAAACCCGCTGGGTTTTACATCTCTCAGCTAAAATTATGGCCTTAAGGCGCTCTAAAGCTTTTTCGACGTCATCGTTTAAAACAGTATACTCGTACATTTTAACTTTATCAAGTTCCATTTGGGCATTGGCCAAACGTCTTTGTATGGCTTCTTCCGAATCTTTACCTCGTTCCCTTAACCTTTTCTCCATTTCCTTTAAAGAAGGCGGGATTATAAAAATGAGAACCGCAGTAGGGATTATCTCTTTTATCTTCTTCGCTCCCTGAGGGTCCACATCCAAAATCACATCCGTCCCAGGTTCGGGAAAAAGATTCTCCTTGGGAGTACCATAAAAGGCCCCGTGAACCTGAGCCCACTCGGCAAATTTCCCTTCTTGGACCATTTTGAAAAATTCACTTTCGGTAACGAACTTGTAATCCACACCCTCAATCTCCCCTTCACGGGGCGGGCGGGTAGTATAAGACACCGAAAAAGATAACCCTGGAATTCTTTTCAAGAGTTCTTTTATCAAAGTGGTCTTCCCTGTCCCTGAAGGAGCAGAAATCACAAATACAATCCCTTTCCCTTCCATCTTTCACTCCACATTTTGAACTTGTTCCCTTAGTTTTTCCACCTCTTCCCTTATCTTTAAAGCGTTTTTTATAATCGAAAACTCCGAACTCTTTGAAGCTATCGTATTGGCCTCTCTATTCATTTCTTGTAACAAAAAGTCCAAAGCTTTCCCTATAGCCCCTTCTTTTTGTAGTTCTTCACGAAAGCTTTGCACATGACTTTTAAGCCTTACGATTTCTTCTCTTATATCACTTTTTTCCACCAAAAAAGCCACTTCTTGTTCGAGTCTTTTTTCATCTAATTCCAATCCCTTACACAAATTTGAGATACGCTCCAAAAGCTTTTGGCGATAATATTCGGGAAGTTCTGAGGCTCGTTCTTCAATCTGGATGATAAGACTTTCTATTATTCTCAATCTCTCCCTTATCTCCTGCAAAATCCTTTCTCCCTCAAAAGTGCGCCTCTCTATAAGTTCAACCAAAGCCCTTTTGATTATAGGTCCGATCTCCTCCCAGGTTTCTTCCGTTATTTCGGGCTCTTCAAAAGAGATAAGACCTATATCGATCAAGTCAGAAAAGCTGATCTCTCCCTTTATCTTGTAGCGAGCTCTTACCTCTTTAAACGCTTGAAAATAAGACTCCAAAAGCTTCCAATCGATTTTTATTTTAAAAGGACCTTTCTCAGAATGATCAACCCGCAAAAATAAGTCCACTTTCCCTCTTTTAACGTATTGGGTTACAAGTTCTCTTATTTTAGACTCAAAAACCATTAAATAACGTGGGACTTTTATATTTAAATCCAAAAACCTATGATTCAATGATCGCACTTCTACTTGAATTTTTCCTAAAGAACTCAGTCCTTCTCCTTTGCCGTAACCAGTCATTGATTTTACCATTTTTGTTCCTTAAGTTGCTTAAGATATTGTTGCCTAATCTCTTTAAAAATGCTTCGCAAAGTTAAAGAAGCATAATCAGGATATGTCCACTTAAGTGGTTTAAACTCACCATATTCATAAATAAGCGTAAGATCCGCAAATATTCCTTTTGAAAGATAAGGTCGATGAGGAGCTTCTTTGGTTGTGGCAAGGATCAAATTATGTTGACTTATATAACCAGGATCAATATTAACGCGCCTTTTCCCATTTTGACTTAATGATTCTTCTACTTCATTTGTCCAAAGTTTTATCTCGACGAGTTTTTCACGGGGAAAAAGAGGCGAAAAAGCCACTATTCTCCTGATGAGGGGATAGCCCATTTCCTTGGAATAGTAATCGGTAAAATTAAAGGGTAAAAGTTGACTTTTAAAATCCACTTCGCCGAGTTTCTCCATGAGGATTTCGATGCCCATCTCAACCCATTCGTCTTTTTGACTTATTAGGCTTGAAACGATCTTTACGGGTTTAGGTTCTTTTGCTTTCCCCATACTTTATTACTTTATAAGGTAAATGAAAAATTCTTTATTTCCCTTAGGTCCCAAAATGGGAGATTCAATTACGCCTATTGGATGAAGTCCTAAATTCTGCGAGAAAATCCGTATTTCTTCTATTACGCGTTTGTGCTTCTCAGGGTCCCTTACGACTCCTCCTTTCCCGACTTCCCCTTTTCCCACTTCAAATTGCGGTTTAATGAGGGCTAAAATCTCCGCCTTCTCCTTGAGGAATTTGAGCACAGCAGGTATAACAAGTTTAAGGGAGATGAAAGAAGTGTCTATGGTAACCAGGTCTACCTCTTCGGGTATTTCTTCCTTTGGTAAATATCTTATGTTTTTCTTTTCCAAGCAAATGACTCTCGGATCATTTCGCAATTTCCAATGTAACTGTCCCCATCCCACATCTACTGCGTAAACCCTTTTAGCACCATGTTGTAATAGACAATCCGTAAAACCTCCGGTAGAGGCTCCCACATCAAGACAAACCTTACCTTCCACATTTATGCCGAACCCTTTAATGGCTCCCTCCAGTTTTATCCCTCCCCGACTCACGTAAGGGCAGGGGGGTTGAAGGATCTCGATAAGGGCATCCTCTCTTATTTTCTGGCCGGGCTTTCTCATCACTTGGCCGTTGACCTTCACACCTCCGATCATGATAAGCGCCTGCGCCTTTTCTCGGGAGGGAACAAGGCCTTTTTCAACCATTAATTTATCAAGTCTCTCCTTTCTCATCCCTTAAAGCTTTACGAACCCTTTCGGCTATTTGAGGGGCTTTTAACCCACAGAGGCTTAATAATTCCTCTCTCTTCCCGTGTTCCACAAAGTGAGAAGGCAAGCCTAACCGTATGACCTTTTTGTAAATTCCCTTTTCGGAAAGCAATTCCAAAAGAGCACTCCCGAATCCTCCTTCAAGTACGTTCTCCTCAAGGGCAAAGAGGATATCATGTTCCGAGGTCAACTGGAGAATACCTTCTTCATCCAAGGGCTTCACAAACCTAACATTAACCACAGTGACATATAGGTCTTCTTTTTTCAAGATCTGAGAAGCCTCCAGGGCTTCTTCCACCATTGAGCCAACTGCCAAAAGGGCCACTTTTTTTCCCTTTTTCAATACCTCCATTTTCCCCCATTCAAGGGGAGAGGAGCCCTCGGTCCCAAAAGCTCCTTTAGAGGACCCTTTCGGATATCTTATGGCACAAGGACCCTCTCTGGATCGAACAGCGGCATAGATCATCTGTTTGAGCTCCGTTTCATCCTTAGGGGCCATAATGGTCATATGAGGGATACATCTAAGATAAGAAAGGTCCAAAAGGCCGTGATGGGTTGCTCCATCCTCTCCTACAATTCCCGCGCGGTCGATGCAAAAAATTACTGGGAGCTTCGGTAAAGCCACTTCCTCTACTATCTGATCGTAAGCCCTTTGCAAGAAAGCGCTGTAAATTGCGACCACGGGCCTTAATCCCGACAGCGCAAAACCCGCCGCCAAACTCACCGCCGCTTGCTCCGCTATGCCTACGTCAAAGAAACGTTGGGGAAACCTCTTGGCAAATTCGTAAAGGCCTGTTCCATGAGGCATAGCCGCAGTTATGGCCACAAGTTCCGGAATCTTTTCGCCTAATTCGACTAATGTCTTTCCTAAAACTTCCGAGTATGTAGGACGCGAAGTTTTAAACTCCAGGCTTCCATTCTGATTGTCAAAAGGCCCTATGCCGTGAAAGGTCACGGGATCTTTTTCCGCCAAAGGGTATCCCTTACCCTTGGTGGTCAGGACATGAATTAATACCGGACCCTTTAGGTTTTTGACATTTCTAAAGGTCTCGATGAGATGGTCTAAATTATGACCGTCCAAAGGACCTACGTACTTAAACCCCAATTCCTCAAACAACAACCCCGGACTAATAAGTCCCTTGAGCACTTCTTCGGCTACCTTCATCAACCGAAAAAGACGTCTCCCTCCGGGGATCTCGTTTAACATTTGCTTCAAATTTTCCTTCATTTTGGTGACCCATTGCCCTGTCATTATCCGACTTAAATAGCTTGAGATGGCTCCTACAGTCTTAGAAATTGACATCTCATTATCGTTTAGGATGACAATTAAATCGGTTTTCCAAGCTCCCGCACAATTCAGGGCTTCAAAGGCCATACCTGTACTCAAGGTGCCATCCCCTATTATGGCAATGACCCTATAATCTTCCCTTTTGAGATCTCGGGCTTTAGCCATCCCTAAAGCAATCGGCAATGAACTTCCCGAGTGCCCACTGTCATATACATCATAAGGGCTTTCCTCCCTTCGTAAAAAACCACTTATACCTCCGTATTGCCGCAAAGTCTTGAAATGCTCTCTTCGGCCAGTTAGAATCTTATGAGCATAAGCTTGATGCCCTACATCCCAAAGGACTTTATCTCTGGGAGTATCGAAACAATAATGAACTGCTATAGCGATTTCCACCGCCCCTAAACTGGAAGCTAAATGTCCACCCCTTTGGGCCACTACTTGAATGATCTCTTCCCTTATCTCTTGGGCTAATTGAGGCAAAAACTCCTTCGGAAGTTTTTTAAGGTCTTGTGGTGTTTGAATTTGATCCAAGAGTTTAGACATTCTCCAACTGTTTCCTAATTATAAGTACGATCTGTTTTAAAGGTTCGTTCCGAGAGCCAAAAGGTTCAATAGCCCTTATAGAGCGATCCAATAACTCCAAGGCCTCCTCCGTTGCCCTTTGTAAACCGATCACCTTTGCCAGATTTACCCTTTCGGGTTTATGATAGTCCAAAATGTCATCCACCAGTTGGAAGGCCATTCCGAAGGCATCTCCGAAATCCTCCAATAAAGAAAGGCTCCTTTCATCTGCTTCGTAAAGAATAGCTCCCATAAGGGCAGATGATTTCAAAAAGAGGGCCGTTTTATGAAGATGGACCCATCTCACAAGATCCTCGCTTATAGGCTTATTGGCAACTTCAATATCGACCGCTTGCCCTCCCACCATCCCTTGAGATCCTAAGGCCTTAGCCAACAGGTTAAGTGCTCGAAGCACTGCTTCTGGTTTAAAGCCAGTTTTCGGATCGCTCATCAGAGAAAAGGCATCTGTTAACAAAGCGTCACCAGCCAAAATGGCCATGGCTTCGCCAAAAACCCTGTGACTTGTGGCTTGTCCTCGGCGGAAATCATCGTTATCCATCGCCGGAAGATCATCATGGATGAGGGAATAAGTGTGGATCATCTCCACCCCACAGGCAAACGGGAGGACCCTCTCCGGATCCCCACCTACTAAATGGGCTGAGCCCATGACCAAAAGGGGTCTTATCCTCTTTCCACGGGAAAGCACGCTATACCGCATCGCCTCAGGAAGTCGGCATGGGAGGCTTTCTTCTTTCGGAAGAAATTCCATAAGCTTTTCTTCTATCATCCTTAGCCAATTTTCAAGCATCTTCGGTCTTTTCCTCCTCAAAAGGTTTGGTGAACAATCGATCGCCTTCCTTAATCAGTATCTCCACCTTTCTCCGAGCCTCCTCCAGTTTCATATAACAAAAACGGGAAAGCTCCACCCCTCTGGCAAAGAGCCTTAGTGCCTCATCAAGAGGTAAATCCCCTTTCTCCAATTCCTCCACTATCTGTTCAAGCTCCTCAAGGGAGGCTTCAAAAGACCTTTCTTCCATCCTCATCCCCTAAAGCTTCCAATAAACTCAAAGGGTCAACCTTTTTATTACGAAAAATAACGGAAAAATGTAAATGAGGCCCTTGGGCTCTCCCGGTGGAACCTATGGTACCAATAGGAAAATCCTCCTTCACAAACTCTCCCTCCCTTACCAGAATCTCCTCCAGATGACAATATAAAGAATAAAGCCCAATCCCATGGTGTATTATAACTGTATTCCCCTCAAGCACTAAAGGTCCAGCAAATACCACTTCTCCTCTATTAGAGGGATACACCTTCTCTCCCTTTGGAGCTGAAAGGTCAATACCTAAGTGATAACTCACATACTGACCATTTATTAACCTCTTTGTCCCGAAACCATCACTAATTCTCCCCTTCACCGGCCACCGAAAAGGCTCCTTCCACAAGGGAGGTGTCTCCCATTTTTCACCGAAAAGACACCTAAGCCTTTCTTTTTCCATTTGAATCCTCTCAAGAACCTCCTTAGGCAACTTTAGCCATTTTTCGGGCAAAGTAAGATATCGAATAGGAAGTTCGCGCTTCTTTACTTCCACCAAAAAGACCTTCTCCGTCATCCCTGACTTTAAGGTAAGCCTTCTCTTTCCCACAGGAGAAAATAAATCACTCCCTATAATACCTCTCCATTTTCCGTTTTCTTTCCATAAAACAACCGGTTCTTCTTCAAAGTAAGCAAGAACAAGATCAGTAGACTTTACACTTATAGTTTTCAGATCCCCTTGAAAAATTTCTTGAGGTATAATCCATTCTTCATTGGCACAAGCTTGGGACACGATTATAAAAATTGAAAACAAAATACCGATTAACTTTTTTCTTTCACCTCGCATTTAAGTTCACCTTGTGCTAAAGTAATGCGTACTAAATCGCCTTTCATAACCTGTAAAGAATTCTTTACAATTATATTTTGGGGTAAAAGCCATGTAATAGAATATCCCCGCTTAAGAATTGACAGAGGACTTAAAGCATCAAGCTTCCCCATAAAAATCTTTAATTTTTCTTCCTTTTGGCGCAAAGTGTTAGACATGGTGGTCTTCAAGCTGGATGACAATTGAGAAATTTGCCTTTCCCAAAAAGCAAATTTCTTTTGGGGTGAATGGATTATAAGAAGTTTATTTATTCCTTTTAATTTATTTTGATAAAAATGAAGCAGTTTTGTAATATTTCTCATTAACCTTTTTGTAAGATCTTCAAGTTTTTGTTTGTTTTCCATGAGCTTTTTTCTTGGATCTTTTAATCTCTCAGATAGCCGTTTTAGTGATTCCTCTTTTAGTGAAATCAGGGAAATAATTCTACTCTGAAGGCGTTTTTGTAATTGGGTAATCTTTGCGATCAATTCCTCCTTTTGTTTTACCACCATTTCAGCAGCGGCCGAAGGGGTAGGGGCCCTTAAATCGGCCACAAAATCGGAGATGGTGTAATCGGTTTCGTGGCCTACTGCTGAAATAACCGGAACTGGACTGTGGTAAATGCATCTGGCGACAATCTCCTCATTAAAGGCCCAGAGGTCCTCCAAAGACCCACCTCCGCGGGCTACGATTATCACATCTACTCCTCCGTATTTTCCTAAATACTCGATACCCTCTGCTATCTCTTGGGCAGCCCCCTCGCCTTGGACCCTTACCGGATATATTAAAATCTCCAGGTTTTCGAATCGCCTTTTCAAAATCTTTAGCATATCCCTTATAACTGCTCCGGTAGGTGAAGTGACAATGCCTATTCTTCTTGGCAGAAGGGGAAGCGGACGTTTTCGGGAAGGATCGAATAATCCCTCTTGTTCGAGCTTTTTTTTCAACTGTTGGAAGGCCAGTTGTAAAGCGCCTATTCCCTTCGGTTCCATATATTCCACTATTAACCGATATTCCCCTCGGGGTTTGTATAAGCTTATCTTTCCCCAACATAACACGTGGTGTCCGTTTTCCGGTCGGAATTTCAGAAAGCGAAGGCTTCCTTGAAAAAGAACGGCCTTTATTTGAGCCCTTTCGTCCTTTAGGGTGAAGTAAAGATGCCCTGAAACCGAGGGTCTCAAATTGGAGATTTCGCCCTCCACGATTAGTTCTGGAAACTCACCTTCGATTAACTCTTGAATGCGGTCCGTAAGTTCGCTTACAGTATAAATCCTAAGCATCTTTTAAAATTTTAACTTTAAACCACCGAACTCTCTATCAAAGGCTTTAAAGAGGGGGAAGCAAGCGGTTTTTCTTACATGATTTCAGCTTCTTTTACCGCACTCATCAAAATTACCCCAGCGCTTCCCCTTATAACCAAATCAGCCCGGTCGTCGTAGGGGGTAGGATCAAGGTTAACTATAACCAATCGAGCTCCTGCATCTTTGGCCATGATGGGTATCATTGCTGCGGGAAAAACTACCAAAGAGGAACCTGCCGCTATCATAAGATCGCATTCTCTGGCGCATTTTTCGGCCTTTCGCAAAACGTCAGGGGGCAAAGACTGTCCGAAAGATACGGTAGCCGGTTTCAATAACCCATTACATTTTTCACATAATGGGATCTCCACACCCTCGTTAAGCCATCTTTCGATCTCTTGGCTCGGATAGCTATTACCACAAGAGAGGCATTTTACCCTCCAGGCATTTCCATGAAGTTCTAAAACCAACTCCTCAGGGACACCCGCCTTCTGATGAAGGCCATCTACATTTTGGGTAACCACTGCTAATAATTTTCCCATCTCCCATAATCGCTTACAGGCATGGTGCGCTTCATTAGGCTCTGCCCGGTGTAAGGTGGCGTAAAATTCACGGTACATTTTCCAATAAGTCCTTCTGGCATTTTCATCGCTTAAGAATCGTTGAAAATAAAACTCACTGGGATCGTACTTGGACCATAAGCCTCCGGGAGAACGAAAATCCGGAATCCCTGATTCGGTACTCACCCCTGCTCCTGTAAAGACCACAATTCTTTGGGATTCACGGATTAGATTGGCCAATTCCTTTATCTTCTCCATTTTTCTTCTCCTCAATGATGATCCTTTTGGTCAATGCCTTGGGTTTTATGGGCTCCAATAACTCCGCAAGCTTTCGGTGGATTAATTCCATCTTCCTTGGTTCCGGTATACATTCGAGTACGATCCGGAAATCATCGTTTTCTTTAAAATGAATGCCAAACACAATGCCTATACCTCTTAAAAACCCTTCTATCTCCAACTTTATCTTCTCCCGATCCTTTAGGTCCATACTTTTGGAATCGGTTACAAAATGGGTATGAATCCAAACCTCCACCCGCTTGACGATCTTCATGTCTTTTAATTTTAAAAAGATCAAAGTTTTATTGACAAGAGCCCAAGGGTGGTTTAGATTTTTACCACCAAGGGCCGTTAACTCAGGCGGCAGAGTACCGGCCTTTTAAGCCGGGAGTCGCAGGTTCGAGTCCTGCACGGCCCACCATTTCCTTCAAAGGTGAGAAAAGGGCTTTCCTTTATCTCTCCTTTTAATCCCTTTAAATCGCGTAAGGATTTTCCGTGTCCGGAACGATTCACTTTAAACGTATATGTGGGCTGTTCCTTCAGGTGCGTTTACTGTTATGCTCAGGCTTACATACCTGATTTCGCTACACCCCGAACAAAACCCAATTTTCGAAAGGGGCTTATGAATGATATAAAGCGGCTTCAAGAAAAAGAAGAAAGGGCTTGGATCTCCATTTCCAACAGTTGTGATCCTTTACAGCCTCTGGAGGAGAGGGTAGGGGATACCCTTTTTGCCTTGCATAAACTTTCTGAAAATGGTTTCCCCGTTCTTTTGATAACCAAAAACCCGAGACTCCTTCTGACCAAAACTTATCAGGAAGCCCTGAGGAAGGGCGTAGTGAAAATTCAAGTGAGCATCCCCTTTTTAAAAACGCCCCTTGAACCAGGAGCTCCTCCTTCGGAAGATAGGTTTCTTTCCGTAAAAGAACTCGTGAAAGAGGGCTTTGAGGTGAGCATAAGGATTGATCCTGTAATACCAGGTCCAATCGGGCAAAGTTTTCAAGAACTTAAGGAACTCGTCTTCAGGGCAAAGGAAGCTGGGGTTAAGAAAATTTACGCAAAGGCCCTGAGACTCATGATCGGCTTTAAAAGGATCAGGCCCCAATTTTACGAGAGTCTCCTTCCTCTTTATCGAAAAGAAGGAATGTGGTGTGGTTCTTATTATGTTTTGAAAAATCCCGTAAAAGAAGAACTTCTACGGCCCATTTGGGAAAGCGTTCAAGAGGCAAATATGGAGCTTTTTACTTGTACTGATCGGGTGGGTTTTCCGGGCGTAAGACAATGCGAGTTTTCATAGCTCGTTGAAATGAAAAAGGATCAGGGCACAAGCCACAATGGCAGCTGTTTCCGTCCGTAAAATTCTATTCCCCACCTTACAGGGAAGAAAACCTTCTTTCCGAGCGTAATCCACCTCTTCTTCGGTCCATCCTCCCTCAGGGCCAACCAAAAGAGCGATCCCCTCGGGTTTCGACACCGTAGCTAAAGCTTCGCGAAATTTAAGGTGGGCATTTTCGTAAAGCATGATCTTTAAAAATGAAGGCTTTATACTTTTTAAAGCTTCCTTAAAATCACAATAAGGAGCCACGTAAGGCAAAAAGGCTCTTCGGCATTGTTTAGTAGCCCTAAGGGCTACCTGAGGCCAGCGATGGGCTTTTCTTTGGCGGGCTTCCCTCTCTTCAAGGCTTATGGATCGAGAAGATTTAAAGGGTATGATCACATGAACGCCCAATTCCGTCGTTTTTTGAATGATGAACTCCATTCTCTCTTTGTCAGGAAGCGCTTGAAGGAGCCAAAGTTCAAAAGAGGGTTCAGTACTGGATTGCTCCTCGAAAACTATGGCCTTTGCCTTTTCTGAAGTTATCTCCAATAAACGTGCTCTAAATTCCTTTCCTTTTTCATCAACAACCGTTATGGCCTCACCTCTCCTTGGCTCTCGTAAAAGCAAAGCTTGAAAGGAAGAACCCTCGAGGGTAAATTTCTCATTTATCTGTAGTTCCTTATCTATTAAGATGATCCTCGGTCCGGGGATCTCAAGGGACATCCGTTGAGAAATAATTCTTAAGAAAATCCCTTACGGGTTTAGCAATGGCCTTGTGCATACCCCAAGAATAGAAGTGATCGCAGGCCTCAATGATATGAAGCATTTTGGGGTCGGGTAATTTTTCGTAAAGACCCTTAAGACTTTTAACAGGACATAAGTAATCCCTATCACCTGCAATGATGAGTTTTGGCTTTTTAAAATTCAAAAGCAGTGAGAAATCGCTCATAAAAAGGGGAGGGGAGACCAGAATAAGCCCATCGATACGATCATCCTCCATCCCCACCTCCGTCCCCACGATGCTTCCAAAAGAATACCCCCCTACTAGGTAAGGCCTTTTAAGGTTCAAAGAGAGTAGAAAATTCAGAGCGCCTTTAACGTCACTTCTTTCCTTCACTCCTTCTCCGTAACTCCCCTGACTTCCCCCCACTCCTCTGAAGTTGAACCTTAAGGTAGAAAATCCCTCTTCTGAAGCCGTTTTTTTCATCGTCTTGATGACCGGATTGTGCATCTCCCCTCCGTAAAGTGGATGGGGATGAAGGAGAATTAAGACGCCCTTTTCACCCTCATCATCCAAAAGCCCTTCCAGCAATACTCCATCCTCAGCAGGGAAGTTAACGGGCCTCTCGCTCATCTTGCTCCTCCATTCTAACGGCCTCTTCGGGAATCATAATAGGAATCCCCTCTTCAATGGGGTAAAGGAGCTTACAAACTTCACAAAAGAGCCCCTTTTCTTTTAACCAAACCTTACCTTTACAAACTGGACAAGCCATCACCTCTATGATCCTTTCGTCTAACATCCTTCGACCTTCCTTTATCTCTTGAGCTAATATCCAATAGGCTCCTTCCAAAAGATAACGGGCTACAAAATTGGGTTTGTGCCCCCACCGCCATCTGCGCCATGTCTCCTCTCCATATCCGGTAAGAACCAATATGCTCTTTCCTCCTACCGAAGCTATAGCCCCTATATCGCTCTCTCGATCGCCTATCATATAGGACCTTTTCAAATCGATACCATACCTCAAAGAAGCCTCAAGCAACAGTCCAGGCCTTGGCTTCCGACACATGCAATCTTCCTCAGGAGCATGAGGGCAGAAGAGGATATCATCCACATCGGTTCCCTGTTGGCGTAAAAGTTCCCTTAATTTTTCATTAACCATCTCGACCGCCTTTAAATCAAAATAACCCCTTCCCACTCCCGATTGATTGCTTATCACGATGATCAAAAAACCCATTTCACGAAAAAGCCTAAGGGCTTGAGGGACCCCCTCCAAAACCCTTACTTGAGCAGGATCACTCAAAAACTCAATTTCTTCTATAAGGGTTCCATCTCGGTCAAGAAAAACGGCTCTTCTCATGGAACTTCATCTCATAAAGTTTTTGAGCAAGATTTAATATATAAGTCCTCCCTTTTGGCCTATCTTCGAGTTTTTCCAACCAATCCGAAGGGATAGATGAAAAACCGTAATAGGCACCTGCTAAAGCGCCAGTCATGGCACAAATGGTATCGGTATCACCTCCTACATTAACGCTTATAAGAAGTGCTTCCTTAAAACTTGAGGACATCAAAAACGAAGCAAACGCCACCGGTACACTCCCCTTAGCGCTTACATCACAGGGGAAACTTTTCGCTAAAAAGGCCACCTTTTCAAGTAATGTGTCACAAAAGGGGATTTCTTTGACTTTTTCGATTTCTCGAGAAAAAGCGGGGGAAATAGGGGAAGTCATTTCCGTTATAAGGTCTATCATCTCCTGAGGCGAAAAGCCCTCTTTTTCTCCTCTTTTTCTCGTAAGAAAGGCAACCCCTAAAGCCTGAGCTACACTTCCGGCTATGGCTTCGGGATGTTTATGGGTAATTATGGCACTTAAAGTGGCCTTTTCCTTTACCTTCTCTAAATCATCAAAGTAAAACAAACCAATAGGAGAAACCCTCATAGCCGCTCCATTTCCCCAGCTGTCACTGCCCACTTGGTCCCAAGGTAGGCCCTTTTTGAGGTTACGAATGGCCAAATGCGTCCTGGGACCGTATCCTCTCCAGGCGTTATAGTTTTCCGCAAATCTCCGAGCTATCCCTTCAGGAGGGAGAGAAGGGTCTTCTATTATCGCCTCCATTATCCCGATGGTCATTTCGGTATCATCTGAATAAATTCCTTGGTACATGTTTACTATCAAACCAAACCTTTTAATGAGTAACTCGTGACTCCACCCTTCAAAAGGTCTTCCTAAAGCATCGCCTACCGCAACCCCCATTATTGCTCCTAAAAAGGCCTCTTTATATTCTTCATACCTCATCACAACCGTATTATCAACTCGTAAGTGGCAATTGAAACCTTACCTACGAGTCCTTCGTTCCAGAGTATTTCAGTAACCTTAGCTTTCATATGATCAGGAACCATGAGAATTAACCGAGGACCTAAACCAACAAGCTTTTTCCAGAGCATTATCCTCTCTTTGTCCTCCAATGTCTCTTCTGTTTCTACTTGCATGAGTCCCACCGTAATCCCGTAACTTGCGAGGATTATGTCGGGATAAAATCCTTTAAACTCATGGACTTCTCCCTCCCTATTCACCTTTATCTCCTTATAATCCTTACTCAGCCTTTTCTCTAATTGAGAGATCAACCAGCTCCGAAAGTCCATCTTTTTTACCTATCCTGTACCACCATAACCAAATATGGGGTTCTTTGTAAATATCCTCAAACATTAAGGAACTCAATCCGCTTAAGTCCTTAAGGGGAAAAATCTCCATCTTCATTTTTCTTTCGTCTTCGGAAATCCGACCGTAGAAAATGGGAGTTTCTAACCTGATCTGCAAAAAACTCAGCCATTCCTTAAGAGTCTGAGAGCGCTCACTTCGGGAAAGGTTGAAAAAATATTGGTCCACCAGATAAACCACCAACTCCCCTCTCTTTAAAGCCTCTCTCACTTTAAATAGACTTCCCTTTGGTTCTATCATCTTTATCTTAGCGTATCGAAGGGCATCCTTTATAAAAACTTCTATCCTACGATTTTTAAAACTCCTCAAAACTACGTTGACCTTCATTTCCTGAGCCAATCTCGCAATAATCCAAGGGAAATTACCCTTATGAAGGGTCAAAAGAACCGTTCCTTTAGAGAGGGTTTCTTTTAAATTCTCGAGCCCCCTTATCTCCACGTGATCTCTTAGGCTCAAAGAAAAACGAGGATCATATCTCCCATAAAGAAAGCGATCCAACAAAAAAAGCAAGTAATAGATGTTTCTTATCACCAACTTGCGATCATCAAACCCAAAGGTTAAAAGGCCTTTACGAATGTTTTTACCCAATCTGGTAAAGCTCAAAAGAAAAGCACATAACTTCAAAATCCCCTTGGAAATCCAAGGAAATTTTCGGGTAAGTTTGCCATACAAAACAAAAAACAAGATCAAAAACCTCATTATCACAACTTAACCTTCCATCTTCGACAAGAGATTTTTAGACTCCTTTCAACACTCGGTCAATATGCTACTTATAAAACTCTTTATTAAATGAAAGATTAAACTCTTTGAAAATTGCCGATAAGTTGAAACGAAGTCAATCCTTAATATAAAATGGACACGTGGGTCCCGACGAACTTTATGAGAAAGCCGAGGAACTCCGGGCTTCGTCTCGATTTAAAGAAGCCCTCGAAATTTACGAAAAAGCTTTAAGTTTACTCAACTCTCAAAAGGCTCAAGGAAAAGAAGATATTTTAGGCAGGCTGGAACTAAACAAGAGGGTAGGGGACTGCTCTAGAATGGTAGGGGATTTCTTAAAGGCGGAAAAAGCCTATTGGGAAGCTTTAAAGATGGCCGAAAGGTTAAGGGATGATTTAGAGATGGCCGATTGCAAACTGGGATTGGGCCTTGCTCAAAGAGGATTAGGGAAACTCGAGGAAGCCGAACACAATTTCATGGAGGCCCTTACTATTTATCAGGAATATGACGATCCAGAAGGGGAAGCCTTTTGCCTGTGGGCTTTAGGAGGGCTTTATAGGGTTCAAGGGGAGTTGAAAAAAGCTAAAGAAACCTTCGAGGACGGCCTTTTTATCTATGAACAACTGGAGGATCTTAAGGGCCAAGGTTATTGCCATTGTGGCTTAGGAGGTGTCACTCGGGTGATGGGTAAGTACGATTTATCCTTTGAACATTACAGTAAAGCCAATGCGATATTTTCACAAATAAACGATATTTTTGGGATGGCTTACTCCTTTTGTGGGATAGGAAATGCTTATAGAATGCAAGGTAAGTTCCGAGAAGCATTCGAAAATTTTAAAAAGGCCACCGATTTATACGCTCAAATAGGCGATAAGGTTTCTTATGCTTGGACAGTCTGGTCTGAAGGTAATGCATATAAAATGACAAATCAATTGAAAGAAGCAAGGAAAAAACTCGAAAATGCTTTAACCTTATTCTCCGAAACCAGGGATATTCGCGGACTTATACTCACCAAATTGAACCTGGGCGAGATTGAAAAACTCAACCGAAACGATGAATTGGCTCTCCGATTCTTAAAAGAGTCCGAAGAACTTTTGAACGATAGACCATACAAGCTTGAAAAATGTCATCTTGAACTTTATAGGTGGTTATTTACAAATGGAAAAGAAGAAGAACTTCAAAATCTCAAAAACCAATATTTAAAGCTAGGCTCAAAAATACTCCCTACGACACCTAAACTGCCCTTTAACCTACCTTGAAAGGAGGGCGAAGATGATCAAAATAGGGGTTTTGGCAGACACCCACCTCGAAAAGATAACACCGGAATTTGAACAAATTTTAAGAAATTACTTCAAAAATTGTGATTGGATCTTTCATGCAGGAGATTTTGTCAATATAGAAATTTACGAATATTTAAAGGAGTTTATGAAAAACAACGTAAAAGCTGTATGTGGGAATATGGATTATGGGAAGATAAGGGAGATCTTGCCCAAAAGGGAAATCCTTGAGTTTGAAGGGGTAAAGATCGGTCTCATCCACGGATGGGGGCCTCCTTCAGGGATTGAGGAAAGGTTATACGAAGCCTTTTTAGGAGAAGAGGTCCATTGTATCGTTCACGGTCATACCCATCACTGGAATAACGAAAAAAGATGGGGAATCCTCTTTTTTAACCCCGGCTCTCCAACCGATAGAATTTACGCCCGCGAGAACACCGTGGGGATTCTTACAATCCATCAAGGCTCTGTCAGTGGGGAGATAATAAAAGTTCGTATAAGAAATATTATGTAAACTAAAGGAGGATTAACATAGTGGAAAAGGTAGGTAAATTTTTGTTTAGGTGGAGAGGTTATCTTCCTCTGATTCTACTTGCGATATTTTATAAAGTATTTGTTTCACCTGAAAATGTAGAATTAAAATTAGGAGAATTAGGGGGGCATCTTTTTGAGGTTTTTTGTCTGAGCGTTTCGGTAACAGGCCTTATCGTAAGAGCTCTTATAAGGGGGCAAGTTCCCGAAGAAACTTCGAGTAGGAGTACAAAAAGACTAAAGGCAAAAACCCTAAACACAACAGGATTTTACTCTATCGTGAGGCATCCCATATATGTTTTGGGCAATTTCCCCATTTTCTTAGGAATTCTGCTGTTCACTCAAATATGGTGGATAGCATTGATAGGTATAGTTCTTTTTTGGGTTTATTATTTACCCATTATGAAAGCAGAAGAGAAATTTTTAGAACAAAAATTTGGAGAAACTTGGAAAAGATGGGCAAAAATAACTCCCTTCCTCTTTCCTAATTTTAAAAAGTGGCAACCTTCCTCAGTTACCTTTTCCTGGAAAAAAGCTTTTAGGAAGGAATCCTCCACACTTTTCGTTATACTCACTACATACTCCTTAATAGACAGTTTAAGGGATTATTTTATAGAGAAAAATTTAGACCTTTTCTGGATCGTTGTTTTAATCACAGGTTCCTGTTTTTACCTAAGTGTAAAAATTTGCAAAAACAAATTTTTATTTTCTAAAAAGAATTGAAAAAAGAATTGTTAAAATGATACTCAATAAAATACAACTCACTATGGGAAAGTAAAAATGGAAGTTTCCCTTTTTTATATAAATATCGCCTGGCAGTTTTCCTAACAATGGTATCTTAGGCAAAAATAACACACCTAGCCCAATAATTATTAATAAAATTCCAAAAAGTATGATGAATTTACCAAACCATTCAAAGGTTCCCATTCTTCATCCCCCTCCTCATGTATCGTTCTTTTTCGCTATAAATACATCCACAATACTGTTGACGATAAAGGCCTAGTCGTTTGGATTCTTGAATGCCTTCTTTCCAACCTTCTCTGAAATCTCTTTCTAAAAATGTCAAATTATACTTTTCTCCTAAAGAACGCCCAATTTCTATAACGGAATCAAATTTTTGATACTTACTGTAGAGAAGCGTTGTGGTAAAAGCATCAAAATTTTCCTCTTTTGCAACTTTTGCTGTTTCTTCAAGTCTTAAGTAATAACAAATCTCACAGCGTTTATACTCTCTGAATACTACAGCCTGAATAAATTTTTCCAATTCATATTCCTTACCCCAAATTATCGGAAGACCTATCATCTGAGCGTAGCTTTTTAAACACTCCTTTCTCTTTAAATATTCTTGATAAGGATGAATATTAGGATTGTAAAAAAAACCCATTACATCCTTTCCTTCCGCTTTTAACACCCGAAAGGGATATATTAGACAGTTGGCGCAACAAATATGAAGTAATATTCTCATCTAACTAAACTTCTCAATCCACCTCCATTTTCCTTGATTCTTTCACCACTGCTTGGGCGGCAGCCAATTTGGCGATGGGTATCCTTAAAGGCGAACAACTCACGTAATCAAGGCCTATTCGATGGCAAAACTCCACCGAAGAAGGTTCTCCACCATGTTCCCCGCAGATTCCGAGTTTTAGATCGGGCCGAACCCCCCTACCCTTCTTCACCGCTATCTCCATAAGTTGTCCCACTCCTTTTGTATCGAGACGCACAAAGGGGTCAAACTCCCAGATGCCTTTTTCGATGTAAACCTTTAAAAATTTTCCTATATCATCACGGCTTATGCCATAAGTGGTTTGGGTCAGATCGTTGGTCCCGAAGGAGAAAAATTCGGCTTCTTGTGCGATCTCATCCGCCGTAACGGCCGCGCGGGCTATCTCGATCATGGTCCCCACTTTGTAAGGCACCCTAACCCCATATCGGGAGAATACCTCTTCGGCCACTTCCTCTATGATCCTTTTTTGATCCCTGAGCTCCTTCACGTGACCTACCAGAGGGATCATCACTTCTGGATAAACCTCCACGCCCTCCAGTTTCACCTCACAAGCTGCCTCAAAAATGGCCTGAGCCTGCATCCGGGTGATCTCGGGATAGGTTATCCCCAAGCGACATCCTCGGTGACCGAGCATGGGGTTAGCTTCCTTCAAGCTCTCCACTTTGGCCTTTAATTCCTCAGGTGAAATCCCTAATTTTTGGGCCACTTCTTCTATTTCCCGTTCCCCGTGAGGTAAAAACTCATGTAAAGGCGGATCCAAGGTCCGAATGGTCACGGGAAGTCCGTTCATAACTCGGAAAAGAGCCTTGAAATCCTCCCTCTGCATCGGAAGAAGCTTCGCAAGCGCTTTCTTTCTGGATTCAGAATCCTCCGCAATTATCATCTCCCTCATCGCATAGATCCTTTCGCCCTCGAAGAACATGTGTTCCGTTCGACAAAGTCCTATCCCCTCCGCTCCAAAGGCTAAAGCTAAACGAGCTTGATCCGGTCTGTCAGCGTTTACCATCACCTTTAATCTTCGACGTTTATCCGCCCATTGCATGAGTTTTTTGTAAATTTTAAAGGTCTCACTCTCGACCTTCTCTTCCCCTTCCGTTAAGGCCCTAAGGACATCGGAAGGTTGGGTCTTTAACCTTCCGATGATCACTTCGCCCGCGCTCCCATCGATAGAGAGGTAATCGCCCTCCTTTATAATTTTACCGTTCACCTCAATCTGTCTTCTCACATAATCGATCTTTAGCGCTTCACAACCAACCACACAAACCTTTCCCATTTGTCTTGCCACCAAAGCGGCATGAGAAGTCATACCCCCTCTTGCTGTGAGGATCCCCTGAGCTACACTCATGCCCCGTATGTCCTCGGGGGAGGTTTCAATTCGAACCAAAAGTACTTCCTCACCCCTTGCTGCCCATTCCTCGGCATCAGTCGGGAAAAAGACCACCCGTCCACTGGCAGCCCCAGGTCCAGCCGGTAACCCTCGGGCTACTATCCTGCCCTCGCGCTCGGCTTTTTTCTTTTCCTCAGGATCAAAAATAGGCCTGAGTAACTGGTTAAGCTGTTCCGGATCAACCCTTAAAAGGGCCTCATCCTCATCTATTAACCCTTCTTCAACCATATCCACTGCGATTCTTAAAGCCGCGAACCCCGTCCTCTTACCCGAACGCGTTTGTAAGATGTAAAGCTTCCTTCTTTCTATGGTAAACTCCACATCCTGCATGTCGCGAAAATGCCGTTCCAAGAGCTTGCAATAACGTTCGAGTTCTTGATAAACGTCGGGCATTGCTTCTTCTAAAGAGATCTCATCAGGAGAGGATTTCTGACGTTTATTAATGGGTTGAGGAGTCCTTATACCAGCTACTACGTCCTCACCTTGTGCGTTTAAAAGATACTCTCCGTAGATATAATTCTCACCGGTAGCCGGGTTCCGCGTGAAAACCACCCCTGTCCCAGAATCCCAACCCATGTTTCCAAATACCATACTCTGAACGTTCACCGCCGTACCAAGATCATCAGGGATGTTATTTAAACGCCTATAAGCTATTGCCCGTGGGTTATCCCAAGAGCGGAAAACTGCAGCAATTGCCCCCCAAAGTTGTTCGTAGGGATCTTGAGGAAATTCTATTCCAAGGCGTCTATTAATCTCCTTCTTATAAAGAACCACCAATTCCTTTAACGCTTCCACGTCTAATTCACTATCGTACTTCACTTTTTTCTCTTCTTTCAGTTGTTCAAGAATAACTTCAAATGGATCCCTCTCTTCCTTTTCCTGAGGTTTCAAACCCAAAACCACATCTCCGTACATGGCTATGAAACGCCTGTAGCAATCATAGGCGAACCTAGGATCATTAGTCTGCGAAGCCAAGCCTTCCACCGTCTCATCATTAAGTCCCAAATTGAGAACTGTATCCATCATCCCGGGCATGCTAATGGGAGCTCCCGACCTTACCGAAAAAAGGAGGGGATTGGAAGGATCGCCAAATTTTTTACCCGTCAATTCCTCTATCTTCCTTATCCCCTCCTCCACTTGTTCTTTCAACTCGGGAGGATATTGACCTCCAGTTTGGTAATAATAGCGACAGGCTTCAGTTGAGATGGTAAAACCAGGGGGTACGGGTACCCCCAATAGCGTCATCTCCGCAAGATTCGCCCCTTTTCCTCCGAGTAGATCTCGCATTTTAGCACTTCCCTCAGTAATCCCTTTTCCAAAAAGATATACCCATTTCTTCATCCTTCACCCTCCTTTTCAAAGTAGGAAGAGAAAAGATTATATATGTTGGGCTCATAAAAAGCAAGCCACTTTATGCCCCTTTTCCACCTCTTTCAATTCCGGATGGCTCTCTTTACATATGGGTTTGGCCTCTTTACATCGGGAAACAAACACACATCCCCCGATCTTACCATTTTCTTCGGAAAGGATTTTAAATTGGGAAAATCCCCTCCCCTCCCTTTGCCAAGTAGCCGCTTTTAAAAGGAGCTTCGTATAAGGATGTAAAGGCCTTTTCAATATTTCACCAGTTAGCCCTTCCTCAACTAACTTGCCTCGGTACATCACCCCTACCCTTTGAGCTATATAGGCTACTACGTTAATATCATGAGAGATAAAAAGGTAAGTAAGTCCCAAATTCTCTTGTAATCTCAAAAAAAGCTCTATAATCTGCGCCTGGACCGAAACATCAAGCGCGCTCAAAGGTTCATCTGCCACAATGAAAGAAGGCTCCAAAGCTATGGCTCTGGCTATGGCGATCCTTTGTCTTTGCCCACCGCTGAATTGGTGGGGATATTTATAAACGGAATCCAATGGAAGTCCAACCATTTCTAAAAGAAATTTCACTTTTTCTAGTCTTTCCTTTTTAGGAAGTTGATAATGAACTACAAAAGGTTCTCCAAGTATGTCAAATACGGATTTTCTTGGATTTAACGAAGTATAGGGATCCTGAAATACTATTTGCATTTTCCTTCTTAACAATTTCATATCCCTTGAAGAAAGATTCGTAATATCCCGGTTTTCGAAGAGGATTTTACCCTCCGTAGGATCTTCTAATCTTAAAAGGACTTTCCCTAAACTCGATTTCCCACACCCTGATTCCCCCACGAGTCCGAAGGTTTCGCCTTTAAAAATGGATAAGCTTACCCCATCAAGGGCGTTGATATATACTTTTTTTCCAAACAGCCCCCTTTTTAAGACATAAGTCTTCTTTAAATTAATCCCTTCAATTATCTTCATATAGCCAACACCTCACCTTTCGATCTTCTATTTCGAAAAAGGGAGGGAGTAGAAAAGAACATTTTGGGAGTTTATAAGAACACCTATTGTAAAATGGACACCCCTTTATCTCGGAGGTAATATCAGGTACTGTACCCGGAATGGGTCGCAATGGAGAAAATGGATCTTGAGGCAAAGAGGAGATAAGCCCTTTAGTGTAAGGGTGATAAGGATTTTTTAGAAGGAAATCGCTTTTTCCATATTCTACTATCTGGCCAAAATACATGACTGCCACCGTATCAGCAAAGGATTTTGTCAAGGTCAAATTGTGAGTGATAAAAATTAATGAAAGTCCTCTTTCTTCTTTTAACTGAAAAAGCAAATCCAAAATCTGAGCTTGTATCGTAACATCCAATGCCGTGGTTGGTTCATCGGCTATCAAGACCTCAGGTTCTGCCGCAAGAGCCATAGCTATAACTACTCTTTGTTTCATACCTCCACTTAATTGGTGAGGGTAACTTTTATACCTCAAGTGAGGATCAGGAATCTTAACTTGTTTTAATAAATCGATAGCTCGTTCTTTGGCTTCCTTTTTTTTAAGCCCTTGATGAACCCTTAATACCTCAGCTACCTGTTCTCCTATCGTAAAAACGGGATTTAAAGCCACGGAAGGTTCCTGAAAAATCATAGCTATTTCTCTCCCTCTTATTTTTCTCATCTCTTCCTCTTTCAGATTGAGTAAATTAATGTCCTTATAAATTATCTCTCCTTTCTCGATTTTCAAGTTAGGTGGTAATAATCTCAATATGGAAAGGGCAGTCAATGTCTTTCCACATCCCGATTCTCCTACAAGAGCTAATGTTTCGCCTTGTTTTAATACCATGTCTATGCCTCGAAGTATTGCAAATTTCCCTTTTTTTGTGTTTAAGTTAATCATTAAATCTTTAACTTCTAAAAGCATTACAACCTTAATTTTTTATGATATTCGCAACATTAAAGATGGCAAAAAAAGAGCTAACTGAGGGAAAATAAGCAGAATTAAAAGTGTAAAAATAATAGCTATTACATAAGGAAGTGCCCCCTTAAATATTTCTTCCATAGGCACATCCTTAACCAATCCTGCTACGGTATAAACATTTAGACCAACTGGTGGGGTAATCAGGCCAGCTTCCATCATAAGAACGGCTATTACTCCAAACCATATTGGATCAAATCCGAGTGCTAAAATTAAAGGAAATACCACCGGCAATGTTAGTACCATCATAGAAATAGCGTCCAAAAAACAGCCGAGTATAAGGTAAATAATAATTATAATAAAAAATACAACATAACGAGAAAGCTCTAGACTTACCATCCAATTGGACATAGCAACAGGAATCGTCGAAAGCGCGAGAAAATAACTAAAAACATTAGCTCCGGCCACAAGAAATAAAACCATCACCGAAATTCTCACTGTTTCAAATAAAGCGTTTAATAAACTTTGTATTCTAATCTTTCCTTTAAAAATAACAATGAGAAACAATAAAAAAGTTCCCGCCGCCCCCGCTTCGGTAGGGGTTATGAATCCTGAGTAAATACCCCCTGTTACCACCAAAAAAACCAGAAGTGTTTCCCAAATCCCTTTTAGCGCATAAAGCTTTTCTTTCCAGGAACTACCAGTTATCACTTTAGGAGCCAAAGAAGGGTTCAACAGCACTTGGAAGACGGTTATCGCCATGTAAAAAAAAGTGAGGATAAGTCCCGGAATTATCCCCGCTATAAGGAGTTTGCCTATGGATTGTTCGGTCAACATCCCATAAACTACAAACCCCAAACTCGGGGGTATTAGGAAACTAAGAGTTCCTCCAGCAGCTATTACCCCGGTGGCCAATTTGGGGTGGTAATTGAACCTTCTCATCTCAGGAAGAGCGATATTTCCCATAGCTGCCGCTGCGGCCACGGAGGAACCACTTATAGCCGCAAAACCCGCACAAGCCCCAATGGTGGCTAAAGCAAGTCCTCCGGGCAATCTCCTAAACCATTTGTCAAATGCGTCATACAATTTAGCTGTTATTCCTCCCACATTGGCTAATCCTCCCATCAACACAAAAAGAGGAATTATCGTGTAAGGATAATGTGAAACTACTCCATAAAGATTTTTGGTGATCACGGAAAGAGCCGTCTCAAAAGAAGTAAGTTTCCATATACCTAAAAACCCAACCAACATCATCAAAAAAGCAATGGGCATTCCTAATATAAGCAATATGATAACTAACAAACATCCTAAAATACCGATTGTAATGGGATTCATCTAAAGTCCTCCATCTTTCCTCTTAATTTTTGTAAATTCTCTATAAACTCAACAAGCAGTTCACAAAACAAGGCGGAACATCCTATAGGAACCAAGAATTTAAAAGGTTTTTGTGGTATACGTAATGTGTCGGAAACTGTTCTTTCTTGTAATGCTTCTAATATACCCTTATATATTAATAATCCGATAACAAATAACGACGCGGAGATGGTGATAAGGTTTATTATAATTTTTGTTCGTCCTGAAAATCGCTTTATTATGAAATCGACACTTACATGCCCTTTAACTTGTTGGGTATATCCTGCACCGAGTAAAATTATTATGGATAAAAGGTATTCCGATAACTCGAATGTGCCAGGGAGGGGTTTATCGAATAAACCCCTCCCCAACACATCAATTATCGTTAGAAAAACCAGAGGGAAAATGAAGCTCATGCCGATGATGGCTAACCCTCGGCTGATCCTTTGGATCTTCTTGCTCATAATCCTATCTCGTACCTTTAAATCTTGGCAAATTCAGGCGGACAAGCTATCACGCGGACACCTCTTTTTTCGCACTCTTCATTCATTATGGCCACGGCTTTCCTGGCGGGTAAGCCCTTTTCTTCTAGATCTTTGACCCATTTTCTGGTCACATCCTGAAACCTCTTGTACCAGTTTTCAGCTTCTCCTTTTGGAAGTTCCACAAATTGAACCCCTGCTTTTGCGATTTTGGGAAGCAGTTCTTCTTTGTACACTTTTCTGGTCAATCCACCTGTGATCTTAAAGGGATTGGAACAAACTTCTTCTATGAGTTTCTTGTAAGACTCTGGCAATTTTTCCCATGTTTTCAAATTCATCACTACTCCCTCAGAGACACAGCCAAAAGTCAGAACGGTACAATACTTGACGACCTCATAAAGTTTGAAACCATCGATAAGAGGCGGGCAGGTCACTACCCCGTCCACCGTTCCGGTTTCTATAGCCATATAAACATCGGCCAAGGGCATAAAAACGGGTTCTGCTCCCAGAGCCTTTATATAAAGCGTCTGGAAACCTCCAGGCGTTCTGAGCTTCAAGCCTTGTAGATCGGAAAGTTTCGTAACCGGTTTTTTCTTAGTCCATATGAAGGATTGAATGCATCCATTAAGTTCTAAAACTTTGACGTTTTTAAACTCGTGTTTTAAAATTCTCTCATAAACCGCGTTACCGATATCGGTGGCTAAGTCCTTTCCATCTATCCAAGCCGCCATTGAAAGCACATCGGTGAGGGGAAAGCGTCCTGGCGTCCAAGTAGCTGTAAAATATCCCATGTCCGAAAGGCCGTTGGCCACTATATCAAAATGCTCAGGCCCCTTACCCAAGGCTCCCCCGGCATACATGGTATAAGTAAGTTCTCCTTTGCTCCTCTTTTTTAATTCCTCCAGCATGGGAATCCAAACGGTTTGAACCTCCCTTCCGGCTGGCGAATGCCAGGTACTAAACTTCAAATTAAGAACCTCCGCATGAAGAACGCGTATTCCCCCTTCCATTAATCCCAATCCAAAAGCGGTGCCCCCTATGAATAACGTCTTTAAAAACTCCCTTCTAGAGATGCACGATTCACACATGTTACACCTCCCTTTGAATTTAATTTTATTCCCATCTTAACGTTACTGTCTTTGGATCCAAAAATAGCCTAATAGAATCAAATCTAGATTTAATTATCCCAAAATGAGATTCCTTTTTAGAACCGAGGGGAAAGAAAGCATAGGGCTGGGGTATCCCCACATTAACCCCCACATTACCAACCTCACATTCCCTTATAAATTTCCGGGCTATTTTCCCGCTCTGAGTGACCACACACGCTGAATGCCCATATGGGGTGGCATAATTAATCCACTCTATCGCCTCATCTAAACTTTTAGCCCTTATAAGATTACATATAGGCCCAAAGGATTCTTCCTTGGCTATTTGCATGTGTATGGATACGTTTTCGAATATGGTCGGTCCCAAATAGTAACCCCCTTCATAACCAGGTACTTTCAATCCCCTCCCATCGAGTATAAGTTTTGCACCCTCCAAAATGCCTTTTTCGATAAACCTTTCTACCTTCTCTTTATTCTCAATGGTGGTCATCGGTCCCATCTCAGTATCTTCATTGAGACCATATCCTACTTTCATATTTTTTGCCGCATTTAATAAATTTTCTTTCAATTTAGGATATATATCACCTATTACAACCACATTGTCAGAACCCAAACATCTTTGTCCTGACATTCCAAAACATCCCCTCAAAATGCTATTAACTGCAATGTTAATATCAGCATCTTCGGCGATTACTATAAAGTTTTTACCGTTACCATTCACTGATGATCTTTTGCCTAATTTGCCGCACAGTTCGAAAAGTTGCCTCCCAACTTTACTTGATCCTATAAAACCAAGTCCCGCTACTTTCGGATTTAAAATTATTTGTTGATTTAATTCGTATTTCTTCCCTATATGAATTAAGTTTAAAACACCCTTGGGGAAACCTACTTCTTGTGAGACCTTAAATAAAACGTCGGAAGCCACGGGACATTGCCAACTTGGAGAAACGACGACCGTACAACCTGCTGCTAAGGCATAGGGCACAAACGAAGACCAAGCATGCATTGGTATATTTCCCGGAGTAATTATCAAAAAGACACCGACCGGTTCCCATATCATGTAACAGTCTATCCCTCTGGCTAATTGGTCCACATGTTCTCCTTTGTAGACGCTATACATTGCGCCAGCAGCAGATTCTATGTTCTCTATGCACCTATCGATGGTGGGCCTTGAATCACTTATCGCCCTCCCGTGATCCTGAGACAATATCCGGGAAAGCTCTTCATGATATTGCTCGAATTTGGCCCTTAAACGGTGTATAAGTTTTGCCCTATCTCTAAAAGGCATTTCCCTCCAAGTCTTAAAGGCTTCGAAGGCGGCTTCTATAGCCATATTTATCTCTTTCTCGGTGGCAATGGGAACTTCAGCTATAACCTCTCCGGTTCCGGGGTCAGTATCTTCAAAAAATTCGTTCGATTTTGATTCTATCCATTCGCCATTTATAAAGAACTTCAGTCTTCCGTAATGTTTTTTAAATAGGCCATTCCCCATTTCCTCACCCCCCCTTATATTTTTAAAAGGTCGGTGGAGTTATAACCCATATTACAACCGCCGTACTTTTACCGTTGTTTTTCCAGCAATGAGGGATTCTGGAGGAAAAATAGAAGCTTTCTCCCTTTTTGACCTTGATGGTTTTATCGTTCAAGATCAAATCTATTTCGCCTTCCAACACAAAACCGAATTCCTCCCCCTCATGCGAGTACATCCCTTCAGAGCCCCCTTTGGGTTTTATAATGGTATAGAAGGGCTGCATCCTCTTACCACTAAGGCTTTTTACCAAGGAATAAATCTCCGCATCCCATCTTTTGAGGGTGATTAAGACTCTTTCATCGGATCTAGTAACGATATGATCATCATTAACCCCATCCATAAAAAAGTCCACGATGTTAACGTTCAAAACGTCGGCAATTTTCTTGAGCATGGCGATGGACGGTTCCGTCTTACCCCTTTCCAATTGGGATAAGAAAGAAGCAGTACACCCCGCTTTCTCCGCTACTTCCCTAATAGTTAACCCCTTCTCTTTCCTAAGTTCCCTTATTTTTTCACCTATATTCATTTTTTTTTAGTATAGCTTAACTAAATGGAAAGTCAACACTCTTTTAAAAATCAAAGGGAACTTTACTACCCCATATCGCCGAAATGATGCTGAATAAGCGTGAGTGCGGAAAGGGCGGCTGTTTCGGCTCTCAATATCCTTGGACCGAGGGAACAAAGGTGAAAGCCATTCTCCTCGATTTTTACGGCTTCTCTTTCGGAGAAGCCGCCTTCGGGGCCTATTAAGAGCGTGACTTCTTGAGGGATGGTTTTTATTTCTTTTAAAACCTCTCTTAAAGGAAGTCGAGAGTTTTCCCAAAAGGCTATTTTTAACCCCCTCGCTTGGGGAAGGAATTCCTCAAGCCTTAAGGGATTTCTAATTTGAGGAACAGTGGCGCGGTTTGATTGCCTTGAAGCCTCTTCAGCGATCCTCTGCCATCTTTTCTGTTTAAGGACAATGCTCTCTTCCTCTTCTAAAAGGGGTACCGAACGAAGGCTCAAAATAGGTATTACCTCCCAGACCCCAAGTTCAGTGGCTTTCTGTATTACAAAGCTCATCTTTTCACCTTTAAGAAGGGATTGCCCAAGGATTAACTTAAGAGAAGGAGGTGGTTCTGGTTGAAGTTTCTCATATATTTTCAAAAACCACTTTCCCTCCTCTTGAAAAAGCCGTGAAAGATAACGCCCTCCATACCCATCAAAAATTTCAACCTCATCCCCTTCTTCGAGTCTCAACACGCGGATTAGATACCTGAGATCTCGAGCCTTTAAGGGTATTACTTCCTTTATCTCCTCTTGGGGCACAAAAAAACGAGGCATGTTCATGTTTAATTAAAAATATACCAGTTTCCCGCAAGCTAATATATACTTAAAATTCCGGAGGAAGGAAAATGGGCGAACGTATTTTTATATTCGATACCACCTTGAGAGACGGGGAACAATCACCCGGAGCCTCTATGACCAAAGAAGAAAAACTGAGGGTGGCAAAACAATTGGCTAAATTGGGGGTAGACATAATAGAAGCGGGTTTTCCCATGTCTTCGGAGGGAGAATTCGAAGCGGTTAAACTGATTGCTCAGGAGGTAAAAGGACCCATTATATGTGCCCTTGCCCGAGCCAACGAAGAGGATATCGATAGAGCCTGGGAAGCCCTAAAATACGCCGAAAGGCCCAGAATACACACCTTTATCGCCACAAGCGACATTCACCTGAAGTACAAGCTCCGCATGTCCCGTGAGGAAGTTTTGGAGAGGATAAAAAGGGCGGTTTCGTATGCCAAAAAATATACCGATGAGGTGGAATTTTCGCCCGAAGATGCTACCCGAACCGACCTGGATTTTCTCTGTAAAGCAGTCGAAACCGCCATTGAAGCGGGGGCTACTACGATCAATATACCCGATACGGTGGGGTATTCTGTGCCTGAGGAGTTTGGGAACATCATTCGCACCATAAAAGAACGCGTCCCCAACATAGACAAGGCGATAATTAGCGTTCATTGCCATAATGATTTAGGGTTGGCCGTCGCTAACTCCATAGCCGCCATCAAAAACGGTGCCCGTCAAGTGGAATGCACCATAAACGGCATAGGCGAAAGGGCGGGAAATGCGGCACTTGAGGAAATCGTGATGATAATTAAGGTCAGAAAGGACCTATTCCCCTTTTATACTTGCATTAACACCCAAGAGATCTACCCTACCAGCCGATTAGTCTCCGCTATAACGGGCCTCCCCGTTCAACCCAATAAGGCCATAGTGGGAGCTAACGCCTTCGCCCATGAATCGGGCATCCATCAGGACGGAGTTTTAAAACAAAAACTCACTTACGAGATAATGACCCCCGAAAGCGTGGGCATACCGACCAGTCACATCGTTTTAGGAAAACATTCGGGACGTCATGCCTTAAGGGAACGTTTAAAAGCGTTGGGGTACGATTTAACGCCGAAGGAATTAGACGCGGTCTTTCAAAAGTTCAAAAAGATAGCCGACCAAAAGAAGGTGGTCTACGATGAAGACCTCATAGCCTTAGTGGAGGAAGAGATCTTCAGGGTTTCGGATAAGTACAAGTTGCTTAATCTGAGCGTTCACAGCGGTACGGTCTCCATACCTACAGCCACAGTTCAAATGGAGATAGAGGGTAAGATAATAATGGAAGCGGGGTTCGGAATAGGACCTGTCGATGCCATTTATAAAACCATAACCAAAATAACGGGATTTAAAGGCAATTTGCTGGATTACACCGTGGCCTCAATTACCGGAGGAACAGACGCTCAAGGAGAAGTAAGGGTAAGAATAGAAGAAAATGGATTAACTGCAATAGGACAAGGAGCAGACATGGACATACTTGTGGCAAGTGCAAAGGCTTTTGTTAATGCTTTAAATAAACTTGAATACCTTAAAAAGAGAAAACTCCAAGGAGTATAATATGGGAATGACTATTACAGAAAAAATCCTCGCAGAACATGCTGGAAAATCATACGTAGAACCAGGAGAAATAGTATATTGTAAAGTAGATTTGGCTCTTGCTAATGACATTACTGCTCCTCTAGCTATTGAATCTTTTTATCAAATGGGAGCAAAAAAGGTATTTGATCCTGAAAAAGTGGTTCTTGTCCCTGACCATTTTACCCCTAATAAGGACATCCAATCTGCTCAACAATGTAAGTTGATGAGGCAATTCGCTAAGGAACAAAGCATAAAGTATTATTTTGAAGTAGGAAAAATGGGGATAGAACATGCGCTTTTGCCCGAGTTAGGTCTTGTTAAACCTGGTGATCTGGTAATTGGAGCGGATAGTCATACTTGTACTTATGGAGCATTAGGGGCTTTTTCAACGGGGGTTGGTAGCACTGATCTTGCCGCCTGTTGGGCTACTGGTGAGATATGGCTTAAGGTTCCTGAGAGCATGAAGTTCATCTTTTATGGTAAGCCCCGCGAGTGGGTTGGGGGGAAGGATCTGATCCTTTTTGTCATCTCCCAAATAGGAACCGAAGGTGCAAGGTATAAGGCCATGGAATTTGAAGGGGAGACTTTTAGATATCTCTCAATGGACCATCGGCTTACCATTACTAACATGGTGGTTGAGGCTGGAGCGAAAAACGGCATTATGGTGCCGGATGAAGTTACTTTGGAGTATTTTCGAGAAAAAGGCATTGATAAATTTAAGATTTTCAAAAGTGATCCTGATGCACGCTACAGTGAAATCTTCGAATTTGATGCCTCCAAGATAGAACCCCTTGTGGCATGTCCGCCTTTACCGTCGAATGTAAAACCGGCAAAAGAATTAACTCACATCCAGATAGACCAAGTGGTCATAGGATCTTGTACCAATGGGAGGATTGAGGATTTGAGGATTGCCGCCCAGATTTTAAAAGGAAAAAAGGTGGCGCCGTGGGTGAGGCTTATAGTCATACCTGCTACACAAGGGGTATATCTTCGGGCTTTAAAGGAGGGGCTCATAGAGATCTTCATCGAAGCAGGCGGTGTCGTGAGCACTCCTACCTGTGGACCTTGCTTAGGTGGACATATGGGGGTTTTGGCGGAAGGGGAGAGGGCTTTGGCCACCACTAACCGTAATTTCGTGGGCCGAATGGGGCATCCCAAAAGCGAGGTTTATTTGAGTAACCCTGCGGTCGCTGCGGCAAGTGCCATTTTAGGGAGGATTGCGCATCCGGAAGAGGTCCTTAAGGGATGATAAAGCTTGAGATCCCGGGAAAAGGTTTGTACGAAGTTGAGAACGTGATCCTGGATTTTAATGGTACTATTGCCAAGGACGGTCGTATTCACAATAAGGTGAAGGACCGTATCTCCTTATTGGGCAAGAAGGTAAAGGTGTATATCCTAACGGCTGATACAAGGGGAGATGTGGAGGAAAAAGTCAAAAGACTACCAGTTCAAGTGGTAAGACTTGAAGCGGGAGATGAAGCCCTCCAAAAATTGAACTTCCTAAGGGAGATAGGACCGGAAAAGACCATCGCGGTGGGTAACGGTTATAATGATCATTTGATGCTGAAAGAGGCCCTTTTGGGCATCGCCGTGATAGGGCCCGAAGGGGCATCTAAGGAGGCGATCCTTAACGCCGATGTGGTCGTTACGGATCCGCTTTTCGCTTTGGATTTTATCCTTAAACCCTTAAGGCATAAGGCTACTTTGAGGAGATAAAGCATGCATCATTTTCATTACCGTAACGGAACCCTTTACGCCGAAGACCTACCTGTTGAGGAAATTGCCCAAAAGGTAGGGACTCCCTTTTATCTTTATAGCTATCGAACGTTAACGAGGCACTACAAGGTTTTTGATGAAGCCCTTTCGGATTTAAAGCATTTGATCTGTTATTCCGTTAAGGCAAACTCCAACTTGGCCATTTTGAGGATATTTGCCAAACACGGCGCAGGGGCCGATGTGGTCTCAGGCGGAGAGATCTTTAGGGCTAAAAAGGCAGGAATTGAATCTAAGAAAATAGTCTTCAGCGGAGTAGGGAAAACGGAGGAAGAGATCCTTTATGGGCTTCGAGAAGGCATATTGATGTTCAACGTGGAGTCGCGAGACGAATTCCAATTCCTGAAGAGTTTGGCGAGTAAAATCGGCAAAAAGGTCCCTATCTCCTTCAGGGTGAACCCCGATATAGACCCGCACACCCATCCTTACATATCCACTGGGCTCAAAACATCCAAGTTCGGTATAGAAGTCGAAGAAGCACTTAACCTTTACTCCGAAGCTAAGGAGTCCAAACAGGTTCAACTCCTCGGTATAAGTTGCCATATCGGCTCTCAGATAACCGAGATCGGGCCCTTTATCGAGGCCTTTGAGAAAATTAAAGAACTTTATGAAATTTTGACCCAAAAAGGATGTGAGATCCCCTATGTAGACTTAGGAGGAGGGTTAGGGATCACCTATAAGGACGAACTTCCGCCTCATCCGCGAGAATATTCTCGGTCTTTGATAGAAAGGGCAAAGGGGATGGATTGTACTTTTATATTTGAACCTGGGAGGGTTCTTGTTGGGAATGCTGGTATACTGGTGACTAAGGTCCTTTATCGAAAACGAAACGGAGGAAGGGAATTTGTGATAGTGGATGCGGGTATGAACGACCTCATAAGGCCTTCTCTTTATCGAGCTTATCATGAGATTTGGCCCGTAAGGTGTGAGGAACGTCCCATTATAAAAGCCAATATAGTAGGACCTGTATGTGAAACGACGGACTTCTTCGCCCAAGAAAGGGAAATTCAAGACGTCAAACCGGGAGAACTTCTGGCCATAATGGGAGCAGGGGCTTATGGCTTCTCCATGTCTTCCAATTATAACTCCCGAGTAAGAGCAGCGGAGGTTTTGGTTAAAGACGACCAGATGTGGATCATAAGAAAACGAGAGACCTATGAGGATCTTATAAGAGGTGAGTCCATTCCGGAGTTTTTGAATGATTGAGGATACCCTCTTTTATAAAATGACCGCTGGGGGCAACGACTTTATCCTTATCCCCGATTTCGAAGGGAGAATAGAAGAAAACCTGGTGAGCCATCTCTCCAAGAAGCTTTGTCACCGACAGTTCTCGGTGGGGGCAGATGGTTTAATTGTGCTTAAACCCTCCCAGAGGGCACATTTCCGATGGCTATTTTTCAACGCCGATGGAAGTGAAGCCGAGATGTGTGGAAACGGTGGTAGATGCGCTGCCTTTTTGGCTCATATGCTTAAAAAGGCGCCTTCGGAGCTCATATTTGAAACGAAAGTGGGATTGATAAAGGGTTGGATCAGGGGGAAAACCGTAAAAATAACCCTGCCTCCTCCTTGTGATTTAAAGTTAGGCTTGGAGATAGAAGTGGAAGGCAAAAGGCTTCAAGCCGATTTCATCAACACGGGGGTTCCACATCTTGTGGTTTTTGTGGAGGATTTGGAAAGGGTTGATGTCAAAAATTTGGGGAGAACCTTACGATTTCACCCCTATTTCAGCCCGACTGGGACAAATGTGAACTTCGTCAAATGGGACGGAGAGGCCTTGAGGATCAGGACTTACGAGAGGGGGGTTGAGGATGAGACGTTTTCTTGTGGGACTGGGGCTACTGCTTCCGCCTTAATCGCCCATCTAAGGGGTTTTGCCTCTTCTCCTACCAAGGTGATTCCCTCGGGTGGCGAGCCCTTATGGATTTATTACGAATCGGAAGGGGGTTCCATAAAGGAAGTGGCTTTGGAGGGATTAGTGAGGCTTGTTTATGAGGGACGTTTAAAGGAGGCCATATGGTAAAAGCGGTCGTAATAGGCGCTGCAGGTAGAATGGGACAGTCGATAATTCGGGTTATACTGGATAGGAAAGACATAGTCTGTATAGGGGGAGTCGAAAGGAAGGATCATCCTCTTATAGGAAAGGATCTCGGGCAGATTCTCGGAATAGGGGAATTGGGGATTCGATTGTGGGGTTCCTTGGACCCTCTTCTTGAAGAGGCTCAGGTCTTAATCGACTTCACCTCTCCCGAAGCCACATTACACCATTTGGAGCTTGCCTCTTCTTTTAGAAAACCCATGGTGATAGGGACAACGGGCTTCACTCAAGAACAGTTTGAAAGGATAAAAGAACTGACGAAATATATCCCTTGCGTCCTTTCGCCTAATATGAGCCTTGGGGTCAATCTGCTTTTTAAACTGGTGGAACTGGTGGCCAAGGTATTGGGAAGAGATTACGACGTAGAGATCATTGAATTCCATCATCGGCTTAAAAGGGATGCCCCAAGTGGGACCGCTTTGAAGCTTTCCCAAAAAATAGCGGACGTTTTAGGTTTAAACCTGGAGGAGAAGGCCGTATTCGGCCGTAAGGGCCTTACGGGGCCCAGGACTGAGGGTGAGATAGGCATTCTCTCTTTAAGGGGAGGGGATGTGGTAGGGGAACATACGGTGATCTTCGCCACCGAAGGGGAAAGACTCGAATTAACCCATAAGGCCTCCTCCCGCATGACCTTTGCCAAAGGAGCGGTTCGAGCTGCTTTGTGGGTCGTGGGGAAACCCCCTGGGCTTTATGACATGGAAGATGTGTTAGAGTTTAAGAGACTTCTCTTCTGACCTTTATCAACTCGGCGATGATACTTACTGCTATCTCCTCAGGCGTCTCCGCTCCAATGGGAAGACCGATTGGGGAGTGAACCCTTTTCAATTCCTCCTCCGAAAAGCCCTCTGATAGAAGTTGCCTGAAGATAAGATCTCTTTTTCTCCGACTCCCTATCATCCCTATATACCGTGCCGGGGAACGTAAATATTGCTTTATCACCGTGTAATCGTGAAGATGGCCTCGCGTAACTATGACGAGAAAAGCATCTTCATCAACCCGAACCCTTTGACTCACCTTCTCAAAATCCTCCACGATCAACTCATCCGCTAAGGGAAACCTATCCTTATTGGCAAATGCCTCTCGGTCATCTATCACCACCACCCTGAACCCTACCCTTTTGGCTAACGGGACAAGTTCTTGGGCTATATGACCTCCGCCAAAGACAAAAAGCACAGGTTCTCTTTCTATCACCTCCACAAAGACTTCTTTCCCGTCTTCCAAGTTTAAGAGCCTTGAACCCAAAGGAAACTGGAGTAATTTCTCTTGAAGCTGATCGAGTCCTATGCCCTTTATCTCCCCTATTACTTCCCCATCTTCAGCTATAAAAAGATGGCCTTCCAAAAACGGAGGAAGCCCTTGGATAAATATCCCCTTTTTATTGGCCTCCAAAATGGAGAGGATCTTCTCAAACATCGGAATGTCCTTTCCCTCAAACCTTTTGACCAATACCTCCATCTCACCGCCACAGAGCATATCCATATCCTTCACCTCCGAACCCGTGAGACGGAAGAAGAACCTCTTACTTTCGCCTTTTTCCATCACTTCCTTTGCCGCTTCTATAACCTCTGCCTCAACCCTCCCTCCGCCGATACTGCCCACCATCCCATCCTTAAAAATGGCCATCTTGGCTCCAACTCCTCGAGGGGATGAACCGCCCTGTCGAATAACTTCAGCAAAACCTACCTTTTCCCCTCCTTTAAGCCTATCGAGTATTTTCTGATATAATGCTTTCATCTTATGAAGAAAAATTATTATATTTTGCCGAGTTGATCAAGTTAGCAAAAATGAAAAAAATGGTCCTTTTGTCAACGGGTATGGCGGTATTCCTTGTGGCTTTTATGGGGTCTTCTTTTAACATAGCTTTGCCTTCTATAGGAACTCAATTTGGACTTAAGGCTTCTACTCTCGGATGGTTAGCTTTGATATACCTCCTTTCAGCAGGTGTTTTCGCCGTACCTGCAGGCAAATTAGGAGATTTAAAAGGAAGAAAAAAGGTTTTCCTTTGGGGGATATTTCTTTACGCGGTGGGATCCTTCCTCTCGGGTATTGCCTTAAATGCCCAAGAACTGCTCATCTTCCGGTTTGTACAAGGAATAGGAGCATCCATGATCTTCGCCACTTCAGTGGCAATCCTCACTGCTTCCTTTCCTCTCGGAAAAAGAGGACAAGCCCTCGGAATTAATGTAAGTTGTACCTATATCGGACTAAGCGCGGGACCTTTTTTAGGCGGTGTCCTTACCGAGAATTTCACCTGGAGAAGTCTGTTTTTCGTCAATGCAATCCTTTCCATTTTAACCTTCTTTATAACTTTGAAAACCGTCAAAGAAGCACCGATAAAAAACACAGAAAAAACGTTTGATGGAGTTGGAACGGCAATTTATACATTGGCCCTTTCTTTGCTTATTATTGGTTTAAGCAAAGCAAACTTATGGATGCTCTTAGGCGGTACATTTTTGTTGTTTTTGTTTTTCTTTATAGAACAGCAGCACCCTTCTCCTTTGATAAATATTCGACTTTTTCGCAACAATTTGACTTTTTCTCTTTCGAATCTTGCGGCTTTATTAAACTATTCGGCAACTTTTGGCGTAGGTTTTTTAATGAGTTTGTTCTTACAACAAATAAAAGGGTTTTCTCCTCAACATGCAGGATTAATTCTTATGATTCAGCCAATAACTATGGCACTTTTAGCTCCAATAGCGGGAATGTTATCTGACAGAATTGAACCAAGAGTCGTTGCTTCTTTTGGGATGTTATTAACAACAATAAGTTTAATAATGCTTTCGACACTTAGAGGAAATACAGGAATTTATTTCGTCATGGCTTCCCTTTTTATTTTGGGATTAGGGCTTGCCTTGTTCAGTTCGCCAAATACAAATGCCATAATGAGTTCTGTTGAGAGAGAGTTTTATGGTCTTGCTTCAGCTATGGTTTCAACCATGCGTTTAATAGGTCAGATGACTAGTATGGCACTTATAACTTTGATTCTTTCTGTATTTTCTTTTTCTTTTCTTCAAGGATTAAGAGTTTCTTTTCAGGTTTTAGCTTTTTTATGTATTTTCGGAATCTTTACCTCGTTGGGAAGAGGTAGTATAAGAAAAGTTAAAGGAGGTTCTACATGAAGGGAGTATTAGTTATTGATTTGCAAGTAGATTTCCTTGAGTGCGAAAAGGGATCTCTTGCTGTTCCCGGAACCGATAAAGAATATGTGGAAAGAGTTGAGGGATTGACACAAAAATTCAAGGAGATGGGTTATTTAATATTTGCCACTCAGGATTGGCATCCTCCTGACCATGTTTCCTTTTACACGAACCACCCTGGGAAAAAGCCCTTTGAAGTGATAGAAATCGAAGGGCGCAAACAGGTCCTATGGCCTCCTCATTGCATTCAAGGGACTCGGGGAGCGAGAATCTTAATTGACAACAATCTCTTTTGGGCCGTAATCCAAAAGGGACGCGACCGCAGATTTGAAAGTTATTCCGGTTTCCGGGATGAAGGAGGTAATTGGACCGAGCTTGAGACGGTTTTGAAAGTAAACGGGATAAAGACCCTCATCATTTATGGGCTGGCCACCGATTATTGTGTCAAAGCTACTACGTTGGATGCCAGGGATTTGGGTTATGAGGTCTTGTTGCTCAAGGATTTTTGCCGAGGTGTCTCCTCGGAAACCACCGAAAAGGCCCTTAAGGAACTAAAAGAAAAGGGGGTCAAGATAATAGAAGGGGTTACTTTAGACTCAATATTCGATGCCCTTTCTTGAGACCACACCTTGACGGAAGGGATGCTTTATCTCTCTCATCTCGGTTACCAAATCGGCCATTTCTAAAAGCTCGGGGTGGGCGTCTCTTCCGGTTAAAACCACATGAACCTGTGGGGGCTTTTGTCGGAGGGTTTCTATTACGTCTTTTACGTCAAGCAGTCCAAAGGAAATGGCATAGTTTATCTCATCAAGAACTACCATAAAATATTCGCCGCTCATTATCTTGCTCTTTGCGAATTGCCAGGCCTTTTGAGCAGCTTCCACATCTTGAGGATCGGGGTTCTGAGGATTTACATGAACAAACCCCCTCCCCATGGGCCAAATCTCAAACTCCGGTTCCAACCTTTTGGCCGCTTCAAGTTCGCCGTATCTCCATCCACCCTTTATGAACTGCACAAAGGCCACTTTAAAACCATGTCCTATAGCCCTTAAAGCCATCCCTAAGGCACACGTAGTCTTCCCCTTCCCTTCTCCGGTAAGTACGATTATTGAGCCCATTTTTGGCTCATAAACTCCTCTACAATTTTATGGTGATCTTGAAGCGCCTTGACCTTAAATCCGCCCATTTTCAAGGCCCTAATCCCCTCAACTGTAGCTTGAGCTCCGGCCATGGTGGTGACCACGGGAATACCATAGCGAAGAGCGGTGGTCCTTATCAAAACCTCATCCTCTTTTGGACGTTTACCACTTGGGGTGTTTATCACCAGGTGAATCTCCCGGTTTTTCATAAGGTCGACCACATGTGGCCTTCCCTCACTCACCTTTAAGACCTCCTTTGCCTTTATACCATTACGTCTTAAAACCGAACAAGTGCCTCGGGTGGCCAATATCTCAAATCCCAGATCCTCGAGTTCTCTGGCTATTAACACCGCTTGTCTTTTGTCTCGATCCTTGACGCTTATGAATACCCTTCCTTTTAAAGGTAAATTTTGTCCTGCCGCTATTTGACTTTTAGCATAGGCCAGCCCAAAATTCTCATCTATCCCCATCACTTCGCCAGTCGATTTCATCTCCGGACCTAAGATGATGTCAACCCCCGGAAAGCGATTGAAAGGAAAAACCGATTCCTTAACGGCCACATAGGGAATCTCCACTTCTCTAACGCCGAGTTCATCCAGCGTTCTTCCCACCATCACTTTAGCAGCGATTTTTGCCCAGGGGACTCCGGTGGCCTTTGAGACAAAAGGCACAGTCCTAGAAGCCCTTGGATTTACCTCAAGTACGTAAATGTCATTTCCTTTCACCGCAAACTGGATGTTTAAAAGACCAATTACCTCAAGCTCCTTGGCCAAAGCGTACGTCTGAGCCTTGATTTCTTTTATCTGAGCCTCCGAAAGACTGAAAGGAGGGATCGCCATAGCGCTATCACCCGAATGGATACCTGCTTCCTCTATGTGCTCCATTATCCCGGCAATCACACACCTTCTTCCATCGGCCACCGCATCCACGTCAACCTCAATGGCATCCTCGAGAAACTTATCTATGAGGATCGGCCTTTCAGAAGAAGCCTCTACTGCCCTTCTGGTGAAATCCTCAAGGTCATCCTCATCGTAAACTATCTCCATGGCCCTTCCACCGAGCACATAAGAGGGCCTCACCAAAACCGGATACCCTATCCTTGAGGCCACCTCCTTGGCTTCCTCTAAGGTAACGGCAGTGCCATTAGGGGGTTGTTTCAGGCCGAGCTTTTCCAAAAGTTCCTTGAAGCGTTTCCTGTCTTCGGCCCTATCTATGGAATCCGGGGAGGTCCCCAAGATCCTAACTCCAGCCTTTTGGAGGTCCAAAGCCAAATTTAAGGGTGTTTGTCCCCCAAATTGTAAAATTACACCCTCGGGCTTTTCACGCTCATAAATGTTAAGGACGTCTTCGGCAGTAAGGGGTTCGAAGTAAAGTTTATCAGCCGTATCGTAATCGGTCGAAACGGTCTCGGGGTTGGAATTGACCATGATCGTCTCATATCCCTCCTCCTTCAGCGCGAATACCGCATGGACACAGCAGTAATCAAACTCAATGCCCTGCCCTATCCGATTCGGCCCCCCTCCTAAGATCATGATCTTTTTGCGATCACTGGGACGGCTCTCATCTTCCACTTCGTAAGTGGAGTAAAAGTAGGGCGTATACGCCTCGAACTCCGCCGCACAGGTGTCCACAAGCTTAAAGGTCGCCTCAATGCCTTTCGATTTCCTGTAGCTTCTCACCTCCTCCTCTTTAACCCCCCATAAATAGGCCAATTGCCTATCGGAGAAACCCAACCTTTTTGCCTCAAAAAGTATCTCCCGCGGTACCTCGTTCATCCGGTAAGATTTCAAAACCCTTTCAAAATCCAGTATCCTTTTTATTTGCCACAGAAACCATGGGTCGATCTTAGTTAATTCGTATATCTCTTCCACCGAAAGACCTGCCTCAAGACCGTAACGTATCCAAAAGAGCCTATCAGGCTTGGGCATCCTCAATCTTTGCCTTACCAACTCACAAAACTCCTCTTTATTAGCAAACCAAAGGGGTCGCGGATCCTTGCCATCTGCCCCAAGTCCATAACGCCCGATCTCCAACGAACGAATGGCCTTCTGAAGGGCCTCGGGGAAGGTTCGGCCTATGGCCATGGTCTCCCCTACGGATTTCATGGAGGTTCCTAAGGTATCGTCAGCCCCGGGGAATTTTTCAAAGGCAAACCTGGGAATCTTCACCACACAATAATCGATAGTGGGTTCAAAAGAAGCCGGAGTCTCCCGGGTTATGTCATTGGGGATCTCGTCCAACGTATAACCTACGGCGAGCTTGGCAGCTATTTTCGCGATGGGAAAACCCGTAGCCTTGGAGGCCAATGCGGAAGACCGAGAGACTCGGGGGTTCATCTCGATCACGTACATCTCCCCATTTTCAGGGTTTATGGCGAATTGGATGTTAGACCCCCCAGTCTCAACGCCTATCTCCCTTATGACCGCAATGGCCGCATCCCTCATCCTTTGATATTCCTTATCGGAAAGCGTCTGAGCCGGAGCCACCGTGATAGAATCGCCCGTGTGAATCCCCATGGGATCAAAGTTTTCGATAGAGCAGATGATGACCACGTTATCCTTCAAATCCCTCATCACCTCAAGTTCGAATTCCTTCCATCCTATAACGGACTCCTCAACGGATATCTCCCCGATCATAGATGCTTGAATCCCTCTTTCGGCTAACTCCTTTAGTTCCTCCTGGTTATAAGCGATACCCCCTCCCGTACCCCCCAAGGTAAAACTGGGCCTAACGATAACGGGATATCCGATCTCGGAGGCTATCTTCAAAGCCTCCTCCACCGAATAGGCATACCCGCTTTTGGGCATCTTGAGGCCTATCCGCTCCATGGCCTTGCGGAAAAGCTCCCGGTCTTCCGCCTTTCTTATGGCCTCCACATTCGCTCCGATGAGCTTAACCCCGTATCTGTCCAAAATCCCTTCCTCATCCAACTTCACCGCCAAATTAAGGGCGGTCTGGCCGCCAAGGGTCGGCAGAAGGGCATCGGGCCTCTCCTTTTCGATCACTTTCGCCAGAGCCTCAACCGTTAAGGGTTCTATATAGACCCGATGGGCCATCTCCGGATCGGTCATTATGGTAGCGGGGTTCGAATTCACCAAGGTCACAAAAAAACCCTCCTCCTTAAGGGCTTTACAAGCCTGAGTCCCCGAATAGTCGAATTCACAGGCTTGTCCTATCACAATAGGACCCGATCCTATTATCAGGACCTTCTTGATGTCTTGCCTTTTCGGCATTAATGCCTCCTTTGTTCCATCAAACGGATAAACTCTTGGAAAAGATACTCCGCGTCATGAGGACCAGGAGAGGCTTCCGGATGAAATTGGACGCTAAAAATGGGAAGTTCTTTATGCCTTACCCCTTCCAAGGTGTGATCGTAAAGGTTGATATGGGTAATCTCCACCTCCTCAGGAAGGCTCTCCGGATCAACACAAAACCCGTGATTCTGAGAGGTTATGGAGATCCTCCCGGTTCGAAGGTCTTTCACCGGATGATTCCCCCCTCGGTGGCCGAACTTGAGTTTGTAAGTCTTACCGCCAAAAGCAAGGCACAAAAGCTGATGCCCAAGACAGATACCAAAAATGGGCCTTTTGTCTAAAAGCTTTTTTATCTCCTCGACCGCATAGCTAACCCCCTGTGGATCCCCTGGACCATTTGACAAAAAGATGCCATCCGGATCTAACGCCATCACTTCCTCGGCCTTCGTCCAGGCAGGGACTACAGTTATTTGACAACCCAAGCGGGAAAGGATCCTTAATATATTCCGTTTGACACCAAAGTCATAAGCCACAACCCTAAACCTTCCTTCATGGGACCACTTATAGGGCTTTTCACAGGTCACGTATTTCACCATATCTTGACCTATAAGCCCCGTCCACTCCCTGGCCTTTTGAAGAAGCCTCTGAGGATCTAAGTCTTCCGTGGAAATACAACCTTTCATAGCCCCTTGAAGCCTTATATGACGGGTTAAGGCTCGGGTATCAACCCCTTCTATGCCTATGATCCCATGTCTTTTTAAAAAATCCCCTAAACTCTCTTCCCCTCTCCAATTGCTCCAAATCTGTGAGTAATCCCTAACTATAAACCCCTCTACTTTTGGACCATCCGACTCCAGATCCTCCGAGTTCACCCCATAATTGCCGATTAAGGGGTAAGTCATGGTCACAATTTGACCTTTATAAGAAGGATCCGTAAGGATTTCTTGATAACCGGTCATGGAGGTATTAAAGACTATCTCCCCTACCTTTTCACCAAAAGCTCCAAAGGCCCACCCTTCATAAACGGTCCCGTCCTCAAGCACCACAAGGGCTTTCTTTTTCATTACCCTTTCCTCGGTTTTTCTTAAATATAATTTAAAGAGGGGGTTTTAGGAATAGGCCAAAAACCTTGGTGCCGAAGGGGGGACTCGAACCCCCACGGGCTTATACCCCCTGGATCCTGAGTCCAGTGCGTCTACCAAATTCCGCCACTTCGGCAGTTGCTAAAATATCCTCATATAACCTATACTTGTTAACTGTCCTTGTCAAGGAAATGAGGATATTACGCGATAACTTCTCTCCTAAGGATTTCGTTCGACCGGTTCTTACCATAGGGAGTTTTGATGGAGTACACCTCGGGCATAGGCTTCTTATAAAAAGAGCCCAAGAGGAGGCAAAATCTAGAAGAGGCGAAGTTGTAATTTTTACCTTCGAACCCCATCCGATGCACGTTTTAAACCCCCACCAGAAACTCCTCCTTTTGACTCCCTTGGAAAGTAAACTTTACCTTCTTGAGAACCTGGGGGTTGATACGGTTATCGCCTACCCTTTTTCCCATGAAACGGCCCAAAAATCACCGGAGGCCTTTGTGGAGGAAGTTTTATATAGATCCATAAGGCCGCTGAAGGTGATCGTTGGTTATAACTTCACCTTTGGAAAAAACCGCGGGGGAAACGCCGAAACCTTAAGGGATCTCGGCGATGTCTTCGGTTTCCAAGTGGAGGTCCTCCCTCCTTTAGAAGTCGAGGGCATTGCAGTGAGTAGTTCCTACATCCGAAGCCTCATTCTGCAAGCAGAAGTGGAAAAAGCCTCCAAATATCTGGGAAACCCCTTTTTCATAAAAGGGGAGGTGGTCCATGGTGAAAAATTAGGCTCCCTTTTGGGCATACCCACTGCAAACCTAAAAGTCGACCCTTTACAGATACTTCCAAAAGGGGTTTTTGTGGTTAAAGTCTCCTGGGAGAAAAAGGGAACTTATGGGGGAGTACTTAACATCGGGACCCGACCCACCTTCGGGGGCAAACAGTTAAGCGTTGAAGTTCACCTAATCAACTTCTCCGAAAACTTATACGGTGAAAAACTTCTGATAGAGTTCGTCAAAAAAATAAGGGATGAAAGGCAATTTGAAAACCCACAGGCCCTCTTTGAACAGATTAAAAAAGATATAAAATATGCTTTAGAGGTCTTAAATTCTTTGAGGACATTTTAATGAAAAAAAACCTTTATCTGCTTTTGGGCATCTTTCTTTCTATCCTTCTTCTTTATTTAGTCTTCGGCCGGATAAATTACCGGGAGTTTTGGCAAACGCTAAAAGGAGCTAAGTTGAAGTTCTTGGGAGTATCTTTAATGTTGCTTTTTATACATACGGGATTAAGGGCCTGGAGGTGGAAGATCCTGCTTAAACCCGTGAAGGAGACTCGATTCTCTTCGCTTTTGGGAACCTTTTTCATAGGTTTTATGGCCAATAATTTCCTACCCGCCCGAATGGGGGATGTGATAAGGGGTTACCTCATAGGCAAAATGGAGAATTTCTCTAAAACAAGCTCCTTTGCCGTTCTAATTGCGGAAAAATTCCTCGACGGTTTTACGATTTTAAGTTCCTTTGCCGTTCTCGCTTTCGCTTTGAGGAAACTGGAAACTCACAGGGCTTTTTACAAAACGCTACTTTTTAGCGGTTATTTCAGCTTGATCTTATTTCTGCTCACGCTCTTGGCCTTCTTGTTAATAAAATATGCCCCCGAAAAGTTCATGAAGTTAACCAAACCTTCCGGATGGAGTGAAAAAGCCAAGGCTCACCTTTTCGCCTTCCGAGATGGACTTAAATGGTTTGATCAAATCCGATACTTAGTCCCTTCGCTCATCCTTTCCTATCTGAGCTGGTTGAGCTACGCCCTGGGTATTCATTGGACAGCCATGGCCTTCTCCGTAAATACCCCCTTTATAGCCTCATTTTTGGGAATGATAGCCATATGTGTGGTAACCACATTGCCTTTCACGCCAGGTTATATAGGAACCTATCATGCTGCTCTGTCTTATTCACTGCTTTTATACAATGTCCCGATGGAAGAAGCAGCCGCTGTTTCCCTCGTTTTTCACGCGCTTTTTTTTAGCTTTACCACCTTCACCGGACTTTTTTACCTTTGGCATTATCATCTTTCATTTTCTTCGCTTAAAAATTCAATTAAGCAATAAGAAGTCTCCTATCTTTAACTATGAGTTTCCCCTTTACAATTGTGCCCCAAACTCTGCCTTTAAGCTTCCTTCCGTTAAATGGACTCTTTTTAGCACAAGAAAAAAATAACTTTTCGTCCACCACCCATTCCTCATGGGGGTCAAATATGACAAGATTCGCCTCCTCCCCTTCTCTAACGGTGGGTAAAGACAACCCCAATATCCGCATAGGGTTAAGGGACATCTTCCTTAACATCTCGAAAGGACTAAGAAGACCCGTTAGAACAAACTCGGTATAGATGAGCGACAAGGCTGTCTCAAGACCAGAGATACCAAAGGGAATCTGCTCCCACTCGCCCTCCTTCTCCCAAGGGGCATGGGGAGCATGATCGGTGGCTATGGCATCTATTAAACCTTCCCTTAAGGCTTCTTTTAAGGCCTCACAGTCCCTCTTGCTTCTCAAGGGCGGGTTCACCTTGCTCCTTCCATTTGCGATTTCACCCTGCGAAAGAAGAAGATGATGGGGCGTCACTTCGCAACTCACCCTGAGCCCTTTCTCCTTAGCTTTCCTTATAAGGGGTAAACTCTCAGCCATGGAGATGTGTTGAAGATGAAGCCTCCCTCCTATTTTCTCCAAAACCTTCAAGTCTCTCTCTACATAAAGGGGCTCATGAGAAAAAGTCACCTTCCCAAAAGCCCCTACTTGAGGCCCATCCTCCGGATGTGAAGCCACAATTACCCCCTTGCGTTCGGAAAACTCCAAGGCTTTCTCCAAAAGAGGCTCCGAAAGAAAGGGATTCCCATCGTCCGTTATCCCCACCACATATGGATCCGAACAAAGCTCATCCAAGGGCGAAAGCTCCCTCCCTCTTCTTCCTTTACTCAAACAGACCATAGTCCTCACCTCAACAAGGGCCTCCCGCTTCACCCTTTCTTTCCATAAACGCAGGGAATCCCACGAATCCAAAGGAGGAAAAGTATTGGGCATGTTCACCAAAAGCGTAAACCCCCCTAACGCCCCAGCCCCACTACCTGTAAAAATGGTCTCCTTATGAGATTCCCCAAGATCTCTCAAATGTACATGTAAATCAACAAGCCCAGGAAAAACCCACTTCCCCTCCCCTTGGATCACCAAAGCCGAAGACTCCTCAATCCCTTTCCCCAACCCCTTTATCCTTCCCTTCTCAATAAGCAGATCACACACCTCTTCCTTCTCCCTTAATGGATCAAAAAGCTTCGCCTTTTTTATCAATAGAGCTTCTTTATTTTCTTTTAACCTTTTCAAACAAGATCACGATAGGACTTGCAATATAAATGGAAGAATAAGTACCGACAATTATACCTATTGTTAACGTAAAAGATAGATCTTTCACCACGCCTTCACCAAAAAATAAAAGCATTAAAACCGCTATAACAGTTGTGAAAGAAGTCAAAATTGTACGACTCAAAGTTTCATTAATACTGCGGTTAATTATCCTCTCTAAATTTGCTTCTGTCTTTTTCATGTTTTCCCTTATCCTGTCATACACAACTATCGTGTCATTTATAGAATATCCAAGAATCGTCAATAAAGCAGCAACAATGGGAAGATTAAATTCTCTTCCGCTAAAAATGAAAGCCCCGAGTGTTATTAGGACATCGTGTATTAAGGCTAAAATAGCTCCAACTGCGAATCTAAATTCAAACCTCCAACTTATGTAAATAAGAAGTCCGATCAAAACGAAAGCCATCGCCTTAAGGCCTTTGCTTTTCAAATCCTTCCCCACTTTAGGACCCACCATTTCGACTTGTCGGATTTCGAATTTCTCTTTTAGCGTCTCTACGAGTTTACCTTCTAAAGCTTGTCTTATCCCCTTAAGCGCCTCGGAGCTCGCTTTTGTCCTTATAAGATATTCGTTTTTGCCAGAAGGCTGAATTATGGCATCCTTAAGTCCTATTGAATCTAAGACCATCCTAAGGGAGTCAAGGGGTATGTCCTTTTCGAATCTTATGTCAATTATAGTTCCACCGATGAAGTCTATCCCGTAGTTTGGTCCTTTGATTATAAGCAACAAAATACTCAAAAACACAAAAACCAAGGAAATGGTCAAAGCAATTGTTTTTTTACCCACAAAATCGATCTCTTTAGAGGGCCTCAAGGTGAACATTAGAGTCTCAACTCCTTAAGGACACGCGCTTGGAATAGCCAATCAAAAATGGCCTTTGTGACGAAAATAGAAGTAAACAGATTAATCAATATCCCGAGGCTTAAAGTCACGGCAAACCCCTTTATTGGACCGGTGCCAAATTGGAAAAGGAATAAAGCCGCTATAAGCGTGGTTATTTGGGCATCGAAAATGGTCAATAGGGTTCTCGAATAGCCATTATCAAGTGCCGCTTTATAAGGCTTGCCTTCCCTCGATTCTTCCTTAATCCTCTCAAATATGAGTATATTGGCATCAACTCCCATACCAACCGTAAGGGCAAGACCCGCTATACCTGGAAGCGTTAAGGTAGCTTTAAGCATTACCATCACCGCTAACACCAACAATAAGTTCAATATGAGGGCCAAATCGGCCACCACGCCAAAAAAGCGATAGTAAATGATCATAAACAGAAGCACCAAAAGACCGCCGATTATTACAGCCCTCACCCCCTTTTCCACCAAGTCTTTTCCTAAGGAGGGGCCCACTGTTCGTTCTTCCAAGATCCCCAAAGAGGCCGGAAGCGCCCCGGCTCTTAGGACGATTGCAAGATCACGGGCTTCCTCAATGGTAAAATCGCCCTCTATAACGGCCTTTCCTCCGCTTATCTTCTCCCTTATTACGGGAGCCGAATAGACTGTTCCATCCAGTATAATGGCCAGTCTCTTCCCCACGTTCTCCCCTGTTATGCGCTCAAACTCCTTTGCTCCCCAAGAAGTGAAAGTGAGGGAGATGTAAGGCCTATTGAACTCCCCAAAGGCCACCCGAGCATTTTTTACGGCATCACCGGTAAGAAGTGTTTTTTCTTTTAATAAATAGGGGATTTTTACGAGCCTTCCAGTGTTTTTGTCCCTTTTTATCCCATAAAGGATAATGCTACCCTCAGGCACTTTTCCACTTAGGGCTTCTTGAAGATCATGTTCTTCGTCTACAAGCTTAAATTCCAAAAGGGCCGTTTTCCCGATTATGCTTTTGGCCCTCTCCGGGTCCTTTATCCCTGGCAATTGCACCAAGATGCGTCTTTCTCCCTGGCGGGCGATCTCGGGTTCGGTCACCCCCAGTTGATCGATACGGTTTCTTATGGTTTCTAAAGCCTGATCAACGGCCGAATCTTCTATGTTCTGTTGTTCCTTAGGGTCCAAACTGAGCGTTACTTTCACTCTGTCACCTATTCTTTTCACCTCTTCCATTTTCAGATTGGGATATTCGTCGGCCAAAAACTTTTCAAAAGGCGGGATCATTTCCTCATTTAATAAAAGAAGCTCTATCTTACTGTTGACCACCTCTGCTTGGAGGGCAAATATGCGCTTTGATTTTAGACTCTCCGTAATTTCGGTTTTTAGCCTTGTCAAAAAGTTCGAAAGAGCTTCTTCCGTTTTAACCTCCAAGAGCAAGTGAGTCCCTCCCTGCAGATCCAAACCCAATCGTATTTTTTCTTTTGGCAAAAAGGCTACGGATTTACCGCTAAGAGTAGGCAATAAAAACAGAATGGCAAAAACCCACGCGAGTAAAACGATTATCAGCCTGAATTTGAGCCACCCTCCCATTGGCCTATTTTTTAACATAAAAATTAAAACCTTGGCAACAGTTGAAACAAAATGGCAAACGGGAGAAAATCCCCATTTGGGACCTGCGATGAAAGTGAGGATAGAGAAGTTGATATATGGAGGGTGGGGCCTGGGGAGATATGAAGAGAAAGTGGTGTTAGTTCCAGGTGTCATGCCTTCGGAAGTGGTGGAGATCGAGGTCCAGAGGGAGTTAAAGGACTATATAATCGCGAACCCCTTAAGAATCCTTAAGGCTTCCCCTCAAAGGATAGAACCCAAATGCCCCCATTTTTTACAATGTGGAGGATGCGATTATCAACACATCCCTTATGAGCTTCAACTTCTTTACAAGGAGGAGATCTTCAAAGAAGAGCTTAAGAGAATAGGGAGAATCGACGAAGAGGTGGTAAGACCCATTGTGCCTTCTCCTTTGTCCTTTGGGTGGAGGATAAAGCTGGATTTGGCAGTGGAGATGAAAGAAAGACTTTATATCGGCTTTTACCGTCGTAACACCAAAGAAGTAGTCCCTATCTCAACTTGCCCCCTAGCCCATCCTTTAGCCGAAGGGCTGATGCTTTCCTTCAAAGAGGTCTTACAACGGCACCTGGTTTTGGCTCCTTCCATAAGGCATCTGGAGATCTTCGTAAGCCCTGATGAGGGAAAGGGATTTTTGATCATTTACAGTTTGATCCACCACAAAGAGGACCACATGCGCAAAATGGCCGAGGAGTTGATGAACGAATGCCCAAACCTTAAGGATGTGCTTCTGAAGACAAAGGCCTTAGTATTTCCCCATTCTTTAACGGGCTTGGGAAGAACCCAATCGGCTTTAAAATTTTTCTATGAAGGTATGGAATTCCTCCTTTACCCGGGGGTTTTCGTCCAAGCTAATCTTGATCAAAACAAAAATTTGATCTCCCTCCTCCGAGAAAAGCTCAAGGACGAAAGTGGAGAGACTTTAGAGCTATATGCGGGAATGGGTAATTTATCCCTTCCACTGGCCAGGTTCTTTTCTTTGTGGACAGCTGTCGAAAAGAACAGACTGGCGGTTAAAAATGGTAACTACAATGCCCAAAAAAATGGCATAAAGCTCACTTTCATAAATGAGGAAGCCATTAGGGTTTTGGAAAATTGGAGTAAAGAGGGAAAAAAATGCGACCTCCTTCTGCTTGACCCCCCGAGGCAAGGGGCACTTGAGGAATTGAAACAAGCCCTATCCCTTAATCCGAAAAGGATAGTCTATATCTCCTGTAACCCTTCCACCTTAGCCAGGGATCTGCGTTTTTTGATCGATAACGGCTACATCTTAGAAGAGACAATCCCTTTGGATTTCTTCCCTCAAACCTTTCATATAGAGTCCGTTTCTTTTCTCAAAAGAAGTTAGACCTTCTTAATGCTTCCACGAACCCAAAGACGATTCCCGAGAGCAAAACGATTGTGGCTCCCGATGGTATATTAAAAAGATAAGAAAGGGCTAATCCCATCATAATGAGTCCAAAACTAAACAAACCGCTTAACATCATCATGCCTTTAAGCCCTCCATAAAAATGCCTCGAGAGGAGCGTGGGGATGGTCAAAAGTGCTAAGACCAAGACTATTCCAACGGCATGTATCAATATCACACAACTTGCGGCCACCATTAGGAGAAAAATCGTCTCTATAAGCCTCACTCTAACGCCACAAACCCAGGCGAAATCGGGATCGAAAGAAACCGCTAAAAGCTCCTTCCAAAGCCCCAAGGTCAAAAGGGTTATCACCCCATCTAAGATCAACATGGTTTTTATATCACTGGTAGAGACCATAAGGATATTTCCAAACAGGTAAACCATGAGGTCAGGCACATAACTTTTGGTTAACCCCACAAAAAGAGCTCCTATGGCCATTCCAATGGCCCAAAGGACCCCTATGGCGGAATCTTCGGATATTTTTAACCTCTTAAGGCCCAACCCCATCCCCAAGGCCGAAAGCAAGCTGAAGGCCAAAGCCGAAAAAACCGGGTTAATTCCTAAGAATATGCCTATCCCCACTCCTCCAAAGGCGATATGAGCGATTCCTCCAGCTAAATAGACCATCTTCCTCATGACTATGAGCGTTCCCACTAAGGCACAAGCCAAGGAGATGAGAAGACCCGCAAGGAAGGCGTTTCTTAAGAACTCGTATTGGAAAAGCGCCATTAATGGTGCTCCCTTAGCACTCGATGAGGTACACCATGGGCAATGAGGTCAACCGGGCAGCCGTAAACGGCTTCCAATTCCTCAGGGCGTATCTCCTTGGTGCCATGATAATAGATTTTACGGTTTAAACAGGCTATCTTCCCCACATAACTGGAAAGGACTCCCACATCATGGGTGACCATGATGATGGTCAAGCCTTCCTCGTTCAGGCGTTTAAGTAAATCAAAAAATTCCGTCTGAACTGGTAGATCCACATGAGCGGTTGGTTCATCAAGAAGAAGAAGTTTCGGCTTGGAAACAAGAGCCCTGGCGATCAAAACCCTTTGAAGCTCCCCTCCCGATAAACTCCCTATCTCCCGATCCTTTAGGGGAAGCATCTCCACAAGTTCCAGTACCTCTTCGGCCCTTTTAAAATCCTCGGCGCTAAAATTTCTAAAAAGCCCCTTATCCTTGAGGCATCCCATTAAAACCACGTCCATTACCTTTAAGGGAAAATCCCTATTAAAGGGCCTTTCCTGGGGGACATAACCTATAAACTTTTTCCCCTCTTGGGGCTCTAAGCCGAAGACCCTGACTTTCCCCTTGAAAGGCTTTATCAAACCGAGAATCACTTTAAGAAGTGTGGTTTTACCGGCTCCGTTAGGGCCTATTATACCGATGTAATCCCCTTGGAAAACCTCAAAATTTATGTCCTCCAAAACCAACTGGTTGCCCAATCTAACCCACACTTCTTTTAGCTCTACCACCTTCATGGTTTTTATAATATACTCCTTTTACCCACATTTAACCTATAGGAAAAGGAGGCGAGATGGCAAAAAAAAATTACAAAATCGCGGTCATACCAGGCGATGGGATTGGACCGGAAGTGATAAGAGAAGGCATTAAGGTCCTTGAGGCTGCAGCTTCACGAGGTGGGTTTTCCTTGGAGTGGGTTTATTATGACCTCGGAGGAGAAAGGTATCTTCGAACTGGTGAAACCCTTCCGGAGAGCGTACTTGAGGAACTCAAAAAGGTCGATGCCATTTACCTCGGGGCCATAGGTCACCCCGACGTCAAACCGGGCATATTGGAAAGAGAGATTCTCTTAAGAATAAGGTTTGAATTGGATCAGTACATCAACCTAAGGCCGGTAAAGCTTTATCCTGGGGTTGAGACCCCTTTGAAGAACAAAGGACCGGAGGACATCGATTTCGTCGTAGTGAGGGAAAATACCGAAGGGCTTTATGCCGGTGTAGGGGGTTTTTTACGAAAAGGCACCCCTTATGAGGTAGCCATTCAGACCTCGGTCAACACGCGGATGGGGGTTGAGCGGTGCATAAGGTTCGCCTTCGAATATTGCCGAAAACGTAACAAACAAAAAAAGCTCACCCTTTGCGGTAAGACCAATGTGCTAACTTATGCCTTTGACCTTTGGGAAAGGACTTTCCACGAGGTCGGAGAAGAGTATCCCGATATTCAACGGGATTATGCCCATGTGGATGCCTTATGCATGTGGATGGTGAAAAACCCCGAAAGGTTTGACGTGATAGTGACCGATAACATGTTTGGGGACATCATCACCGACCTTGGGGCCATCATTCAAGGAGGTATGGGGGTTGCAGCGGGAGGAAACATTAACCCACAAGGAGTATCCATGTTCGAACCAATAGGCGGTTCTGCCCCCAAATACGCGGGTAAAAACGTGGCCAATCCCTTGGCCGCCATCTTGGCGGGTAAGATGATGTTGGAACATCTGGGAGAAGAAAAAGCTTCCGAGTGGATAGAAAAGGCAGTGATACAACTCACCACCAAACACATGAAAAGCATGGATGCGGGGGAAATGGGGCTTTCTACTTCAGAAGTCGGTGATCTTGTGGCTAAGTATGTGAGTGAAGTTTAAGGTTTTAAATTGTATTCTTTGAGCTTCTTCCTCAAGGTGTTCCGATTAAGTCCAAGGAGGCGGGAGGCTTTACTTTGATTATTCTTGACCTTTTCCATCACGCATTTTATGAGGCTCTTCTCCACGATGCTTATAATCTCTTTCAAAACCCCCTCACCTTTTAAAGGGATGCTCTTCAAGGTCTGTTCGATTTTCCTCTCCAGGATCTCATCGATACTTAAATCATCCCACAGAGAAGATAAAATAAGAGCCGGTCCTATGATCTTACCTATAAGCTCCATCATACCCTCGAGAAATTCAAGGGGAAGTGTACCTTCCGAGTAAAGGACTCCTAAAACCCCTCTCAACTCACCGCCCATCAGAAGAGGCGTTAACACCAAAAAACCGTTGGTTTTTATCTTGGAGAAAAGGGGATCCGAAGCAAGGGAAGAGAGAGTCACCCTCTTTCCCTTTGTTAAGCTCGCTTTAACCTCCTCCAAAGGGTCCCAGGGAGCTCCTTTGAGTTCCTTAAGCCCTTCTCCATAAACTCCTTTTATAAAAAAAACCTTCTTACTATCCACGCCTATCCAAAGACTACCTCTTGCTTGGAATTCCTCCACCAGGAATCTGGAGAGGCCTTCAAAGATCTCTTTGGGATCGACTTGTTTTTGGATTAAGGGGACTAATCCTTTAAGGATAACCTTGCAGAAAACATAAACACCTTTCTCTGAAAGATCCATTCGTTTTCCTGTTGGAAAAATCCCTACTGACATCTTATAATAGATCCATCTTTGCCTTTTAGCAAGGGCTTTAAATGGAGCTCATAATCTTGGGTTCGGGAACAGGCGTTCCTTCATTAAGAAGAGGGGCACCGGCTGCCCTATTAAAGATTGAGGATAAAAACTTGTTAATTGACATAGGATCCGGTACTCTTCAGAAGATGCTACGATTCGGCATAAGTTATCTGGAGCTTGATGCCATCATCCTAACTCACCTTCATCCCGATCATACTTCCGATTTGGTCCCTTTCTTCTTCGCTTGTAAGTACAGCTTGGCCCCCCGTACCAAAGAGCTTTATTTAATAGGGGGAAAGGGGATGAGGGAATTCTACGAAAGGTTAAAAGAGGTTTACGGCCATTGGGTTAAAGCCGATTCCTTTAAACTTCATATCCAAGAGGCACCCCGTGGGAAAAGGGATCTTTTGGGGATATGTTTTGCCACCTTTCCCCTTCAACATACTCGTTCGAGCATCGGCTTAAGGTTTGAACACGAAGGCAAAGTCTTGGCCTATTCTGGGGATACGGATTATTGCCAAGAGCTCATAGAGATGGGACGCGGGGCCGATCTTCTGGTCCTTGAGTGTTCTTTCCCCAACGAGAGAAAAATCCAAGGGCATTTAACGCCAAAGCTCGCTGGGAAGGTGGCAAAAGAGGCCGAAGCGAAAAAGCTGGTTCTAACCCATTTTTATCCACCCTGCGATGAGGCAGATATAATAAGCCAATGCCAAGAGGAATTTTCGGGAGAGATCGTATTAGCCGAGGACCTGATGGTTCTTACCCTTTGAGGAGGGAAAGATGTTAGGAACAGGAGAACTTTTGGTGATTTTACTCTTAGCCCTTATCCTTTTCGGTCCCAAAAAGATCCCCGAAATAGCTAAATCCCTTGGTAAGGCTGTGAAGGAAATGGAAAGAGTAAAAACCGAGCTTGAGGAAAGCGTCAAAGAAGAATTAAAACCAGCCCGCTTTATCGAAGAAGAAAAAGAAGAGGAGAAAAAACCAAGTGGAGACTGAGGAAAAAAGACCCTTTCTTGAACATCTCGAGGAACTAAGGCAAAGGCTCATTAGATGCTTGATTGTAGTGGGTGCGGCTTTTGTCGTTTGTTGGTATTTTTCCAAGGATCTCTTTCAATTCTTATCCACCCCCCTTTTTAAAACCCTTCCAAAAGGCTCAAGTATGATTTTCACCAGCCCCGCTGAGGCATTTATAGTTTACATGAAGCTCGCCTTTTATTGCGCTTTGTTCTTCTCATCCCCTTACATACTCTATCAGGCCTGGATGTTCATAGCCCCTGCTCTTTATGCCCATGAAAAACGCTACGTTCTCCCTTTCATGATAATTGCCATCGGTCTCTTCGTAACCGGAATGGCCTTCGCTTACTTTGTAGTATTCCCCCTCGGCTTTAAGTTCTTGATGAGCCTCTCTACCGAATTCATAAAACCAATGGTGAGAATTCAAGACTACTTGAGTTTTACGATGACCCTTCTTTTGGCCTTTGGCGCTGTGTTTGAACTTCCCGTTTTCGTGTTTTTTTTGGCCAAAATGGGAATAATAACCCATAAAACCCTAAGCCGAAATCGCCGCTTCGCCATATTGATCATCTTCATCGTAGCAGGTGTCCTTACCCCCGGTCCTGATGTATTTAGCCAACTATCCATGGCCGGACCTTTGCTCATTCTTTACGAAATAAGCATAATCCTAGCCAAAATGGCCGAAAGAAAACCCAAAACCTCTCACTCAGAAGGACCAACCGCATAAACAAAAGTAACCCAAGCCCTCTCCCGGCTGAAAAGCTTAGTACTCTTAGCGACCACATGAATCGTATAAACCCTCTCTACATCCACCTGACTCGCCCGAGAATAAGCAACCCCAGTTAACGCAACCCCGCTTCTACCTGAAACAGGTATCACTTTGGTATTAACTATTTTAGCAAACGCCACATAATCCCCCGCCTCAAGTTTTATATCAAAATGTCCCTCGATGTCGCCAAATCTTTGCCCAGAAGTTTCCTCGTCCAAATTATTACATTTATAAGAATAAGCCCCAACCCATTCTTCTGTTGACCTTTCTAATTTTGCCCTTAAGCAATCTACATCATTACGTAAAATAACTATTGTGTCATTGTTAGAAAGTTCATTAATGTTACCATTTAAATAAGCGAGGATTAACCTTTGAACAATTAAGGAATGACTTTTAGCTGCTTCAAGGGCGGTTTCATATCGAATGATATTGCCCGAGACCTTCGCCCCGGAGGCAGTTAATTTATAAATTAAAGCCACAAATAAAGTAGCGATAAGACCCAAAATAAGGACTATAACTAAGGAAACCCCCCTATTTCCCCTTATATCCATTTAATATCCTCCAAGAAGATAAGGCCGTGCGATAACTTTCAAAACCCTCCAGCGGTAATATCTTTCATCTGAAGTTAAATTAACGGTTTTTATTATTCCCGTCTCACTATCCCCAAGGTCAATTCGTTCGGAAGAGGCCGGATGATCGAGTTTTTGTCCTTCCTGAACCAAAATGAAAACCCTCACCTCTTTGAGTTCCTTTCTTATCGTTTCCGCCGAGGAACTTAAGGTCCAACTGCCGTCGTTCCACTGGTTCACTCTTTTGGTCACGACCTTGAATTCCTTAACACAATCAAGAAGGGGTTGTTCAGTAAATTGGCCATCTTTATGGTTAAGTTCGGCCCTATAAAGGATAAAGGTCCCCGCAGCACATTTTTTGGGGAAATTGTTGAGTGGTTTTTTTAAAAAATAATCAACCCGGTTAAAGGGCATTCTTACTTGAGTAGCATTATCTGCATTATCTAAAACTCCGAAGATAAGATATAAAGCACCTGGAAGGCTTAAATAGGTAGGATTAAAACTTCCACATCCGTACCAATTCGAGCCTACTTTTGAAAGCTTTAAGGATTTACTTGAGACTTCAAGCATGATGTAACATTCATCACTATTAAAATTACTCCCCTCTTCTCCTAAATAAGTTAGGTTTTGGCTTTCCGCATCGTAGATCATCCATTTCCTTGTGGCTTCGTTATCCTTGGCCCTAACGGATTTGATTACCAGGTAATCCCCTCCCTCCTCATTTCTTTGAGCTATCAATGCCCGAGGAGGAGTGGATGGAGCATCGTTAAAAGTGGTATTCTGGGCTTCATTATAAGTTATGTTACCCAAATCCCAAGGAAGTCCGCACCCTGCATGTTCGATATCACGTCTTATTATCTCCAAGGCGACTTCTGCCGAAAGGAAGGATTCTGCTAAACGGGCTTCTTCCTTGTAACGCTTAAAGGCCGAAATGTAAAGGGCGAAGGCTGCAGCGGTAATCATCACCATTATCACGATGGCCACAAGAAGCTCCAACAACGTGAGCCCTTTTCGTTTATCTAAAGGAATTAATCTCAAGAACATGTCCCTCCCCATAGGGATCATACCAACTCACTCTGACCTTTTTACAGGTGAGGTTTAAACTCCTTAAAAGAGACGAAGTATTACAATTTTCTAAATTCACATTATAAGTAACGGTAAAATTTCTCACCCTCGTATTAAAGACTCCTGGATTCTCTTCTCCCTTTAAAACCCTCTGACCTATCGTCAAGGCTTCGTCTCGGAGGATGTTTTTTAAGGTAAGCCTTTGGACCAAATTTAAAGCCAATAAACTCCCGATAAGGATTATCGCTAAAAGCACAAGCGCCACAAGAACCTCAATAAGGGTAAAACCCCTCTTATTTCGGTTGACATTCCCCATTTTGAAATTTTCCCATCCTTATCCTCGTTCGAGAAACGACTACACAACTATAATCGGCCCTGCTGTTATTCACCCAAAAGGTCCCTCCTACCCCTCGAAAAAAACCTTTGTCATCAAAAGTGCACCTCCTTCCGGGGAAGTTCTCATTAAAAGAAAGGGTGAAGTTTTTCATCAAAATAAGTTCATCGTTCGGATCATCAATATCCCCATCATCGTTATTATCACAGGTAAAATTAAAACTTGTAGTAAAATCATCCCAACTTAAACCACAAACCCTTTTCTCTGCAAAGGCCTTTGCCTTAGCTTCTTGAAGAAGGGAATAAAGTTCTTTTATGGCGTTTTCAACCTCGACTTTTCTTTTCCATTCTATAAACCCTGGGATCCCAAGTGCTGCCAGAATCCCAAGAATTATGATCACAATCATAAGCTCTAAGATCGTAATACCCCTTATCGCTCTACCCAATGGATGATCCTACCTTGAAGCGGTTCGGCTATCTGTTGCTCGATCTTTAGAAGGGTTCCGGAGATCTGAACCAATTTGGCATACTCCCTTCCCGTTGGCCCTCCGAGCACCTGGAAGGGATTACCCAACGGAGGACTCCCCGGACCCAGGGAAATCTTGGGGTTCACCTTGACCTTTCCTCCTCCAAGGCTTTGAGTGGCCAAAGGAGAAAGCACCACTGGTCTCGGGTTGGCTGTTCCGGTGAGGTAATAAAGGCTTATGAGGTTACTCTCCCCAAGGTATGAACAAATATCATCAGAAGGTTTGTAAGAAACGGCCTCAACCGTTTTCCCCAAAACCGCCGGTTGAGAAATGATGACTTCCTTCGGGAGTTCAAAATACCATCCTTGACTAACCGAAACTTGAAGGGTTATGGGAGAAGCCTCTTTTACTACACTTTGTAAGCTACAACCAGATTCGTTACAAAGACAAACATTTTGATAACCTAAAACAGTAGAATTAACAATATGATTGGTGGTATTATTAAAACTGGTTAAAGAGTAAGTGGGAAGATTTCCGGAGTATCTTGTTTCCCAAGCCCCATCCTTGAACCCCACAAGGTAATTGGAATAGTTCATTAGTTTATCATCTTGAGAGAGAAACCTTCCCGTTCCAAAGTAAACCCATAAACTGTCATAAGGCCCCTTGGCAAAAGCTGAAGCGGCAAAAATGGGCCTCGAAACACTTACTGCTTTTGAGATATCCCCTGAAGAAAGGCTACTTATTTCCTCATAACTATCCCCATTTCTTAATCTTAACCTGTAAAAATCACCCCCACTTTGAGTATAAACTCCAAAGTAAATAGCATCATCATTATAATCCCCATCCACATCAACAGGCATAAGATCTCCCACTGCTGCAGTGATATTTAAGGGTATCTCCTTTACCTTATTTCCAGCTCCAAGGTCAAAGAAATAAATTTTGGCACTGACAAAAGTCTTACCCTCCGGTTCCTTTGGCCCGCTTCCTAAAGCCACATACCACTTGTCCTTTACCTTAACTACCGCAGGCATGGACAAAGTGAGGGTTTTATCATCAAGGCTTCTTTCCCACAAAAGCTGAGGCTTTAATGGATCAGTTATATCAAGGACAAATACCGATGAGGAAAACTCGCCTATTTCCTTCCCTCCAAACCCCATAGCCCCAATAAGTAAGGTCTTCCAATTGCCATTAATTTTGGCATCCACCACCAGGGTCCTATAATCCACCGTAGGAATATGGCAGTAGTTCGAATTCCCATACCACTTCAAATAAGGAAGGGCATTCCGTGGGATAAATGCCCATTCCTCTTTTCCCACCAAATTCGACCCACTTTCTCCTGGAGCATTAACTAATTGGACTGGGCTTTCGGCACTTGTTCCGGGTTTAAGGTAACCCACCCTAAAGGCATGAAGCATTCCATCATTGGAGCTGACAAATACTACAGTGGGCCTCGTTTTATATGCTTGAGAATTTATAAATTCTCGATAAGAATCATCTCCATATTTTAAGTGATAAATATTAACCGGTTGCTCACTCACAAGAGAAGGAGTTGAAGAAATGATGTCACCAAGTCTCCAGGTTATTACGTTATCCCCACTTAAGCACACTTCCTTTCTCAAAAGCTCCCTTGGCCTTTTAACAGAATCATAGTTACATTGAACATCATCACTTAAGTTTTCTCCTCTGAGGTACCGAATTATACATATGGTTTCTTGTTGAGTGAGGTTCCATGTACTTGCTAATAGATTGACCACATTATCATCACTAATTGTCAAATTTTGTGTTCCATTGCCACTATTGAAGAAAATCCATCTACTATTAGGATTAATATCGGCGAGCATACAACCGGCATCAAAAACTGGGATTAGCTCATTTATATCCTTTAATTGAAAAAGGGAACAAGAGCTGTTATCTACCGGTTCACTCCCTTGAAGAACCGCTACCCTTGTTCCTTGACTTCCTGTTATAAATTGTATGATCCTATCAAATGCATTTTCGAGAAGGTCAAGTATTTTATTCCAAATGGTATCTTCTCTCAATTGAAGTTTGGCATCGATCCAAAGCCCTTTGAGGAAACCTAACCAGGATCTTTCTCCTTTTTGACTTTGAAACTTCGGGAAATAATAGGGTTGAACGACGATACTCGATAGCCCACTTCTTGAAGTAAGACAGGCCACTGCCGCTTGGGATGAGGCCCTTCGTAATATGTCATAAAGGGCATTGAGAATGGCTGCTCTTAAGCTCTCTATGTCATCTGCTTCATAATAATTATAAGGTACACCGTCCTTGGGCGAATTGGAAACGGTATCCCACTCCGCACAAAGGTCATCCCACCTCCCAGTAAGGTTACATGTTGGAAGCGGATAAGAGACCCCTCTACTATTGCAATAAATAGTGTTGTAACTTGTTCTTATATACGAAGCTCGAGTCCAATCAGTTCCATAGTAACAGGACCCTTGAGCATTTTCATCATACCCAGTAAAAGGATAGGGCCATTTGTTTTTGTCATAATCTTCAAAACCGCCAAAAATAGCCGTTGTCATCATCGCCCTTTGCCCTTCAAGTCTTGCTGTATTATCCAAATCGCCCCAAGCATAAATCACATAAGTTATTACCGATTGTATCCCTTCTAAGTCAGGCCTTAAATCACTTATTGCCATCACCCTTGCGGGAATAACAGGATCAACATCTCCATTCCACGCTCCATCTGAGATCAAAAGGACAAAACCTTTCCTACACCATACAGAAACTTCTTTATTGCCAATTATATCATAATAAGGATCTTTCTCTGGATTACCCCGATTTATATAAGCCTGATTAGCTTCATAATTATGATCATTTGATTGTTTATAATAATCATAAGCCTCCCATAAAGCTTCACCAGTTGGAGTTCCCCAATAAGGTTGTGCATTATTAATCTGACTTATCAAATTAGCTATGGTCGCATTCTTCCCGACCAAAATTTCTCCTTCCCTGTCATCAGAGGCAAATATCATAAACTCCATAATCGCTTTACATTTATTATTTATTTCCCCATTTAAGTCTGAAGTATCACATATTTCGTGAATTATGCCTTTGATTCCGCTGGGGTTGGAGGGAAATACCACTATCGGAGTTTCATTAATTGAAATGTTACAAGTTTTCCCTCGAATACTTGTAATCTGAAGCTTTCTTGAATCTGGTTGGTTTGCTGTAATTTCAAATTGACATTCGGCCTCATTGTCAGTAATCGTATATTGAGCTCCTTCACTGATTAATCTTGGCGACTGAGCTTGTTGCTGTGGGGCCTTCCCACCGGTTAATACTTTTCTTGCCGCATCTATCCTCGTGGTAGTAACCCAATTGAGAAGATTTCCGGAGATACAAGAAGAAGTCATGTTTCTTATGTTTCTTGAACAACTACAAGACGTCTCTACAAAACCTTGCTGTGTTGGTTTATAACATTTATCCGGGTCAAAATATCCCCAATAGGTCTGAGTGCTATTGTAAGAGGCATTATTAGTTCCACACAAAGCTACCTTTTGTGTAGTATATCCAGTAAAAGTACAAGGCACATAGGTTGGAAATTGCATTGAGCCAGAAAAGTCCACCACCAAAAGGACGTTTGGCTTTACCTCTTGAGCGGGGGTGGAAGGAGGGACATAACAATAATCTGACATCGTTTGGGAAAGGGAGGGCTTGTTTTTAAAGGAAAAAAACAAAAAGACGATAAGGCTTAAAAGGACGCATTGAATTTTAAACTTTATATCTCCCATCCCAGTATTATTACCTCCCTTATTCTTCCTTGGTGATCCAAGTAAATCTTGATAAGCCTTGCCGATTGAAGACTTGTGATATCCAAATTTTTCCCTTCAGGGGTTTTTACCTTTAGTTCTTTTGATAGGATAAACCTCCCCTTCTTAGTGACCAAAAATTCCCCCTCCACTTTAAAGGGACCTTTTAGCTCCTCTTGAGGAAAAGCCCCCAAGGGATATAGGATAAAAATAAAAAGAGAAAAACACCCTATAAGTAATTTTTTAACCATTGTTTAAATATTTTAGCTTACAAAATTCAAAATGTGAAGAGTTTTGAAAGAAAAGAGGAGGTGTTAAAATTATTTTTAAGTGAGGTTCGGAAGTGGGAGGTGAGAAAGTGAGGGAGCAGATTCCTATGACCAGAGAAGGTTATGAAGCCTTAAAGAGGGAGCTTGAGAGGCTAAAGCGGCAAGAGAGGCCCAAGATAATAGCGGAAATAGAAAGAGCCCGAGCCTTTGGCGATCTTTCGGAGAACGCCGAATATCACGCGGCCAAGGAGAAACAGGCTTTCATCGAGGCCAAGATCAAGGAATTGGAAGATAAACTGGCCAGGGCCTTTGTGGTGGAAGGGATCCCCGAGGATGGAAGGGTGGTCTTCGGGTGTTGTGTGAGACTGGAGGATCTTGAGACAGGGGACATCTTGGAATATCAGATTGTGGGAGGCGAGGAGGCCGATCCTTCCAAGGGTAAGATATCGGTTCATTCTCCCGTGGGAAGGGCGCTTATAGGAAAGAGGGAAGGGGATGAGGTGGAGGTGAAGGTCCCCAAGGGGCAGAAGAGGTATTTGATCTTGGAGGTAAAGGCGCCATGAAAAGACTTTTGGTCCTTTTATTATTCTTTATACCGCTTTTGGCCTGGGCGGATGGCAAAATCCTCATGATCATAGCTCCTAAGGATTTTCGAGATGAGGAGCTTTTGATCCCGAAAAAGGCCTTCGAGGAAAAGGGCTTTAAGGTGGAAATAGCTTCAAAAACCCCAAAAGAGGCCCTTGGAATGTTAGGGGCTAAGGTCAAGCCCGATTTGACGTTAAAGGAAGTAAAAATTGAGGAATACAAGGCTATTGTCTTTGTGGGCGGAGCCGGAACCCCAGTTTACTTTGATGATCCAGAAGCCTTGAGGATTGCCCGGGAGGCCTTTTTGAAGAATAAGGTCCTTGGGGCCATTTGTTTGGCCCCGGGTATTTTGGCCAGAGCTGACGTGTTAAAGGGAAAAAGGGCGACCGTTTGGCCTTCCGAAGAGAAGACCCTCAAGGAAAGGGGGGCCATATATACGGGAAAAGCCGTGGAGGTGGATGGATTAATTGTGACCGCCAATGGCCCTCAGGCAGCCCAAGACTTCGCCAAGGCCCTTTTGGAGTTATTGAAAAAGTGAAAATAGGCATCTTAAGCGACACTCATGGCTCCTTAAGCGCCTGGGAGCTCCTGCGGAAAGGAGTTTTCGAGGAGGTGGATCTCCTGATCCATGCGGGGGATGTGCTTTACCACGGACCGAGGAACCCTTTGCCCGAGGGATACGATCCCAACAAATTAGCTCAAGCCCTCAACGAGGAAAAAGTCCCCCTATTTTTCGCCAAGGGTAATTGTGACGCCGAAGTGGATCAGCTCCTCATAAGGTTCCCTTTGATGAACCCTTTTTTGGTCCTTTTCGTGGAGGGTTTGACCATTTTGGTGGTCCATGAACTTAAAGAAAACCTGTTCAATCTTCTAAAAGCCTATAACCCTTCTTGCGTGATCTATGGTCATACCCATAAGCCGGACTTAAGAAAAGAAGGACCTATTCTCTTTAACCCAGGTTCGCCTTCTCTTCCTAAGGAAGGACCTCCTACAGTGGGGTTACTCGATACTTCGCTGGCTTCACTTAAGCTTTTAAACTTAAAAGGTGATATCCTTAAGGAAATAAGGATCAGGAGGTAAAATGAAAAAGATTTTTAAAGAACTCGATCTTCGAAATTTTATTAAAAGCTTTTTCGGCGTAACTAAGGATATCCTCATCTGGCCCAAGGCCTTCTTTAAGATCATGCCTCCGAGTGGTGGATATGGGGGACCGGTATTATATCTGGCTTTATGCTTCTTGATCTGGGGGGTCTTAAAGTCATTGGTCTTCTTTAATCCTTTTTTCTTCTTGGTGGCTCTGATGAGTTTCTTTTTCTCCTTTTTGGGATCGGCCATTCTGCTTTTCGTCCTCAAGAAGATCTTCGAAGTACCGGCAAAATACGAAGGGGTTTTTCGGATCAGCGCCTACAGTTCGGCCGTAAATCTTCTCTCCTGGATCCCCCTTATAGGGTTCTTGTTTTCGCTTTACGGATTATGGATAAAAGTGGTGGGGCTTGAAACCGTTTACGGGGTGAGTAAAATCCAAGCCCTGGTGGCAGTAGCTTTAAGTTTCATAGTGTTTTTCATAATCACATTACCGATAGGGGGGTTCATCTTCATATGGGCCTAAGTGAGGTTAGAACGCGTTTTGCTCCGAGTCCCACGGGTTATTTACACGTAGGCGGAGCCCGAACTGCGCTTTTTAACTGGCTTTTCGCTAAACATCACGGGGGGAAATTCATCCTGAGGATTGAAGACACCGACAGGGAAAGGTCAAAAGAAGAATACCTCAAGGACATCCTTGAAGGGCTTCTTTGGCTCGGGCTCAAATGGGATGAGGGACCTTACTTTCAAAGCCAGAGGATGGAGATCTACCGGAAATATGCCTTTCGGCTCCTTGAAGAGGGAAAGGCTTACCGGTGCTATTGTACCCCTGAGGAACTGGAGCAGATGCGAAAGAAGGCCTTACAAGAGGGGCGAAAACCCAAGTACGATGGTCGGTGCCGGGAAAAGAAGGAGCCCTTGAACAGGCCCTTTGCCATAAGGTTTAAAGCCCCTCGAGAAGGGGTTACAGTAGTGGAGGATCTTCTGAGGGGGAAGGTGATCTTTAAAAACGAGGAACTTGATGACCTCATAATCCTTCGATCCGATGGGACTCCCACCTATAACTTTTCGGTAGTAGTGGATGACGTCTCCATGGGGATAACCCACGTGATAAGGGGGGACGATCACCTCAACAATACCCCTAAACAGCTCCTTCTTTACGAGGCTTTGGGGTTTGCCCCCCCAAAATTCGCTCATGTTCCCCTTATACTCGGAAGCGATAGGACTCGACTTAGCAAGCGCCATGGGGCAACCGCGCTCAATGCCTATAAAGAGATGGGCTTTCTACCCGAAGCGATGGTCAATTATTTAGCGCGTTTGGGATGGTCCTTTGGCGATCAGGAGATCTTTTCGCTTCAAGAGTTGATAGAAAAGTTCTCCCTCGATAACGTTAGCCTCTCACCCGCCGTATTTGATATGGAAAAACTTCTTTGGTTAAATTCTCACTACCTAAGAACCCTTCCCTCCGAGGAGATAGCCAATAGGCTTTTGCCCTTTCTGGAAAAATTGGGAATAAAGACCGCTCTGGATCAGACTTTGGTTGAGATCGTTAAGACCTTACAGCCCAGATCCCGTACCCTCAAGGAGATGGCTGAACAGGCGACCTTTTATTTCTTAAGACCCTCTTCTTATGATGAAGAAGGGGTAAAAAAATTCTTCACCCCTCAAGGGATCGCCTTCTTGGAAGCCTTCCTTAAGGATTTAAAAGACGTGGAACCCTTCACGCCCTCCACTTTAGAAGAGACCTTCCGAAAGGTGAGCGTCTCTTTGGACATTAAAACCCGTGAAGCCGGCCAAGCCGTAAGGCTCGCCTTAACGGGCAAAACGGTAAGTCCTGGTCTATTTGAGGTAATGCAGATACTGGGAAAAGATGAGTGCCTCGAGCGCATCCAAAGAGCCGTTGAATGGGCCAAGAAAAAGGATGTATCTTAAGGCCGTTGAACTCTTCGGTTTCAAATCCTTTCACGAACGCTGTACCCTTCTTTTCCCATCTTCTGGTTTAAGCGTGATCGTGGGACCTAACGGTTGTGGTAAATCAAACATTGTGGAGGCCATCCTCTGGGCACTTGGCGAAATGAGACCTTCCCTTCTGCGTTCCAAACAGATGGAAGACGTCATCTTCAACGGTACCGAAATCATAAGGCCTTCAAACATGGCCGAGGTCTCTTTGGTTTTTGAAACCCAGGACCAAGAAGAATTGAGGATTACACGAAGACTTTATCGCTCCGGAGTAAGCGAATACCTTTTAAACCGAAAACCCTGTCGATTAAAGGATATAAGGGACATCTTCTTGGGCACCGGACTCGGCACCAACACCTACGCGGTAATACCTCAAGGCGAAATAGAGGCCTTAATAACCGCACCCCCCCAACACCTAAGGCTTTTAATCGAAGAAGCAGCGGGAATAAGCCGAGTGCACGAAAGGGAAAAGGAAACCCTTAAAAAAATCGAAGAAACCCAAAGAAACTTGGAGAAAATTTTGCCCCTTTTAGAAGAAGTCCAAAGGGAAGCCGAATCCTTAAAAGAAGAGGCCTCAAAAGCCCAACGTTTTAAAGTCTTGAAAGAAAAACTCAGGGAGATCGAAATCAAAGAAATTGCTTTAAATTTATTAAAACTGGAAGACGAGCTCGCTCTCGTTTTAAAGACGGAGAAGACCTTACGGGATGAGCTTTGGGAGAACGAAAAGAAAAAGGCTCAGTTAGAAACGGAGGTCGATCAAGTTCGTGAAAGGCTCCTTTTTCTAAGTGAAGAGCTTAAAAGTCTAGAAAAGCAAATCCTCATTTTGGAAGGGAAAAAAGAAAAGGAGGAAGAAAGATTAAGAGCCATTCTTTTGGAGAGAGAACACAAAAAGGGTCAAATTGCAAATCTGGAGAATAACTTAGAAGAAACCGAAAAAAGCCTTATAGAATTCAAACAACGTAAAGATAAGATCGTAAACGAAATCCAGCATATCGAAAAAGAATTAAGGGATAAAGAAGCCCTTTTGATCGGAAGCGAAAAGCAGTTAAAGGACCTGGAACTGAAACGCAGAGAATTCCAAGAGAAAAGAAACCTTTTAAGAAAGGAAATACTGGAACTTGAAGCCTTAAAAGTACGGTTGTCCAACTCCTTAAAGGAAGCGGAAGAAAAGCAGTTCTTGTTAGATATAAAGGAATCAAAACTCACCAAGGAAATCGCCGAATTGTCCCAAAATATAGAAAACTTAGAGAAAGAAACCTTTAAAATCATTTCAGAAAGAGAAATGCTTCTTAATCAATTAAAAAACGAAGAAGATATTGTCCCTTTGCTTGATGAGAATCAGAAAGGATTGGAAAAAAAGATTTATTTAAAAAACCAAGAGCTCTCACGAATCTCTGGGGAAATAAAGGCCCTTAAATCTCAAGAGGAAACTCTGAAGAACCTCCAAACTCCTTTTGAAGGATCTTCCCAAGAATTAAAAGCCATCTTGGAAAACCCCCAACAGTTTGGCCTTAAACCACTTAAAAGTTTAGGAGAGCTTTTAGAAGCCAAACCGGGATACGAAAAGGCGGTGGAAGCAATCCTCGGAGAAGGGATAAAGGCTTTGGTGGTGGAAGACCTAAAGGAAGCCCTGGAAGTGATCGAAAAAACCCGAGGGGAGATACCTCTCCTTGTACCTCGCTCAAACCTTTCCGGCGAAACGGAGATCTCGAAGGGAATAATGGCTAAAGAGAAAGAGGAAATTTTGAGGGGACTCTTCCGGGATGTGGAATTGGTAAAAGAACTCCCTTCAAATTTGGAACCCGAAAAGGAGTACGTTACCCCAGAGGGATTGTTCTTAGACCGTCGCGGTTTTATCTGGCCCAAAAGAACTTTCGGCATTTTGGAGAGGAAAAACTTACTTAAAGAGATCCTGAATAATCTAAAGGATCTTTCAGAAAAAAAGGCCTTTTTGGAAATGGAACTGATCAACTTAAAAAAAGAAGAAGAAACTATTAGAAAAAAAAGAAACGAAGTAGAAAATACGATTAAAAAGCTTAAAAAGGAACTTGATGGAATAGAATCATTACAAAAGGAAATTCAGGCGAAATATGAGCTTGTTAAACGTAAAAGAGAAGCTCTTTTGGTTGAATTGGAGGAAATTAAGGAACAAAAAACTATGTGGGAAAAAACGATAAGAGAAAACGATGAGAAACTAAAAGATATCCAAGAAAAGTACACGAGAATAAAAGCTCATTATGAACATAACGAAACTCAGACAAAAAATATTGAGACAGAAAGAAAAAAAATTGAGGAAAGCACAAACCTCTTAAAGATCGAAATAGCCACTTTAAAAGAGAGACTCGAAAGAAAAAAAGACCTACTGGAAGAACTTTTATCCCGAATAAAAAAGGCAGAGAATGAAATAAAAATATTTAAAAATGATTTAGAAAAAACCCAAAAAAGGTTAAAAGAACTTGACGAAGAAGAGGAGACGATAAAAGTATTACTCGAAAATACCCAAACTGAAATAAGGACCTTATCAAATCAACTTTCACAATTGAAAGAAAAAGAAAGCGAAGAAGCTAAAATTTTAAAGAGAAGCGAAAAGAATCTCCAAAGCCTTAAGGAAAGAATAGAAAGTATAAAAAGTGACCTCTCCCAATTGATGATCAAAGAGGAAACCCTCAAGGTTCAAATGGAGCACTTCAAGGATATCCTAAGAGAAAACCACAAAATCGAACCCCAAGCGGCAAAGGAAATCCTCTCAGAAAATCCTTTACCCTTTAATTATGAAGAGACAAAAAGACAAATTAAAATGGATCTTGAGAAATTAGGTGAAGTTTTTCTGGGTGCCATTGAAGAGTATGAAGAGATAAAAATCAGGCTCAATTTCCTTCAGGCTCAAAAGGCGGACCTTGAACGTTCACTTAGAAATCTACAGGATTCTCTGGAGGAAATGAGAGAAAGAAGTAAGGAGGTCTTTCGAGAGACCTTTGAACGAGTAAGGGAAATATTCCGGGATCTAGTCGATAAATTGTTCGAAGGGGGCAAAGGGGATCTCGTCCTTCAGGAAAGTTCGGAGCCTTCGGTGAAAATCCTCATAGAACCCAAAGGGAAACGGTTAAAAAGCCTGGAACTCCTTTCAGGAGGCGAAAAAAGCCTGGCTTCAATAGCCTTAGTTCTCTCCCTTTTCTTTCTAAACCCCGCTCCTTTCTGCATTATGGACGAAGTGGATTCCGCTTTAGATGAAATGAACATAGAGAGATTTTTAAGTTTACTTACAGAATTAAAAGATCAATACCAATTCATCTTAATAACTCATCAACCAAAGACCATTGAAGAAGCTCAATATGTATACGGAATAACCATGGAAACACCCGGTATATCCAAGGTAATATCTTTGAGGATGCAATGATCATAGAAAGATATTTCTTAAAGGAAGCTCTTCAATATTGGATATTAGGAATCTTATTATTCATATTTGCTGTTTTAGGTGTAAGATTTATCCGTGTTATAGACATGCTTCTTGATAGGGGAATATCAATAGTTAATACTTTTAAGCTTATTACGTTGCTATTGCCTTCGTTTTTGCTTTATATAATACCAATAGCAATTCTTTTCGGCGTACTTATTACTTTAAGCCGTATGAGTGCTGATAAAGAGCTTTTAGCACTTAAAACATGTGGAATATCTATTATATCCTTAATAAAACCTATTATATTTTTTTGTTCTATGGGGGCAATTTTAACTGCATCCTTGACTTTTTATATAGTACCTATTTCTATGGAAACGTTTAAAGATAAACTTTTTAAAATAGCGGAAGAATCGTTTAAACCAAGAGCTAAAGAAAAGGTTTTTTATTCCATTTTTCCCAAAGTGATACTTTATGTGGATGAAATTAATAAAGATGGGATTCTTAAAAACGTGATGATCTTTGATGAAAGAAAGAGCGAAGCTAAGACCTTCATTTTGGCCCAAAAGGGGTGGATCGAAAGAGATGAAGAAGGTTCCCTTATTTTTCATCTCGAAAAGGGTGAACTTCATCAAGAGGATAAAGAGGCCTATTCTATCATGCGGTTTGAAAGTTATGTGTTTCGTTTCTCACCGGAAGAAGTCCTTAAAGAAGTCGAAAACAAAGCCCAGGTTAAACTTTTGGAAAAAGAACTTTCATTAAAAGACCTCAAGGAAAAGATAAAGATGAGGATTAAGGAGGGAAAGGATCCGCGTCCGCAACTTGTGGAGTTACATTTTAAATTTGCCCTTCCCTTTTCCGCCTTTGTGGTGGGATTGTTGGGACTTGGACTTGGTACCCAGAGGACAAGAAGCGGTAGGTCTTTTGGATTGGTGTTAAGTCTATTCACCATGGTTTTATATTATACGTTATTTCTCCAGGGAAAAGCTTTGGCTTCAGCAGGCGTGATTCCTCCTTGGATGGGCGCTTGGCTTTCCAATATTGTGATTTCCCTAATTGGAATCTATCTTTTTCGGAAGTCCCAAACTGAATCTTCGGTTAAAATTTTGGAAATACTCGAACACGGATTTGAGGTTCTTAAAAAATCGAGATGAAGATAATTGATAAATATATATTTAAAGAATTTCTAACGATCTTCCTCTTTTCGGTTTTAGCTTTTGTGATAATCTTCCTTTCCATCGAGGCCCTTGAACGAATAGAGACGATAATTGAGAAAGGCGTTTCGCTAAAAATCCTGGGGCTTTTTTTGGGAATGAAGCTACCGGTATTCCTCTCTCAGTTTTTACCTTTTTCGGTATTGGTGGCTACTATTCTTTCGGTAGGGATCATGTCCAAAAGGAAGGAAATACTCGCTATGAAAACGGGTGGAATAAGCGATTATAGGATCTTCTTACCCTATTTGGTATTAGCCCTTTTATTCTCGTTTTTATCCTTTATAGGCTCCGAATTCGTAAGTCCACCCTTAAAGGAGCAATCGGAGAGGCTTTGGGATATAAAGGTAAAGGGCTTAAAAAAGAAGGCCTCCTTTGAAGCAGAAAGGGTATGGCTAAGGGAAGACGGAATGATATTCAATGCGAAAATTGTAACGGATAAAGAGATCCAAGGTTTAACAGTGCTTTTTATAAAGGATCCCTGGAACGTTTACAAGAGAATCGATGCCGAGAGGGCCTTATGGAAAAGAGACATATGGGAACTTAGGGGAGTCAAAATCTCCCAATTCGGACCTTCCGGGATCACTATCTCCAGGTTAAACATAATGGATATAAAGTTTCCCGTAACTTTAGAGGATTTCATCCAAGGGATGAAGGAACCCGAAGAGATGCGCTTTAAAGAGCTTTATAGGTATGTCCGCGAAATCGCTAAAGAAGGTCTGGAAGCGAGGGATTATCTCATAGCGTTTTATTTAAGGTTCTCCTACCCTTTAAGCCCTTTAGTTTTGGTAATGATCGGAGTACCACTTTCGCTTTTGCTCGGTAAAAGACGCACGGGAGGAATGCCCCAAAGTATAGCTTTAAGTGCCTTTGTGGGAGGGTTATATTACGTCACCTTAACCTTATCCATCACCTTAGGCAAAGGAGGGGTCATATATCCGTGGCTTTCGGCGTGGGGGCCCATCGTTTTGTTTGGAACGATGGGATTTTATTTGTTAGAATCCATTAAACATTAGAAATTCTCAAGGATTAACCACCAGAATCGAGAGCTTTTTCGGATCAAAATAAAGCTCTATTACCTTCTTTACTTCTTCGAGCTTCACGTCTTTTATTTTTTGGGGAAAGGATTGAATATAAGTTGAACCAAGTCCCAAAAGTTCCGCTCTTGCGATCTGGTCGCAAAGCGAGAGGTAATCCTGAAGCGAAATTTCGAAATTTCCAAGAAGATAATTTTTGGCCTTCTCTATTTCTTCTTCTTTTAAAGAAGTGAGGTCAGAAAATAAGCCCTGTAAAGCCTCCCTGGCTTCTTTCACCCTGTTGGGACTTGTGGCCACATAAATCCCCCATAATCCTGCTTCTCTGTGGGGAGCATAGAAAAAGAAGACCTCATAACCCAAGGCCAAATCTTCCCTTAAGCGCTTAAAGACCTTTCCCCCTTGTCCTTCCAGAAGAGCTGAAAGCACCTCAAAGGGATAATACTCCACAGTTCCAAAACTCGGAGCAGGTCCTCCTATTAGAAGGTGAGACTGGTTTATTCCCTCCCTTTTGAGCTCTTTATAAAATGGGGCTTTTAAAATGGGCCTAGGAGTCTCCAAGTCTTCTTTTTTGTCCCTTCGCCATTTTCCGAACTTATCAACCATAAGCCTTTGAAGAGAGGACCAATCTAAATCTCCAACCACAGCTATGACCATTTTAGAAGGGTCAAATTGACTTTCCCAATATCGCATAACGTCTTTTCGCGATATCTTAAGAAGGGTCTCGGGAGAACCCAAGGGATTAAATCCATAAGGATGATCGCCAAAAAACTCCGATCGAAAGTTCTGTACAGTCCACACCCTCAATATCTCTTTTTGCCGTTTTAAAGCCTCAAGCTGTTCGGATTTGGCCTTTTCGACTTGATCCTCTGGAAAAGCAGGATACTTCAAAACCTCCTCCAAAAGGTCAAGGAACCTGGGAAAATCCGAGGAGAGAACCTTCCCCCTCAATCCCATACTCTCCCTGGTTGAGAACCCCTCAAGGATTGCCCCCATTTTTTCGAGTTCTTCTGCCACTTCAATAGAAGAACGCTTTTTAGTACCTCGAGTTATGGAATTCGCCAAAACCCGACTTAAACCGCTCTTCTCCTTGGACTCATAAAGGGATCCCCCAAGGAAACCTACATTTATGGCTACAATGGGAAGGGAATGGTCTTGCAGGAAAATCAATCGGGCTCCATTGGGAAGGGTGGCTTTCTTAATAGGACTAAAAAGCTCCTTTAGAGTTTTTTCTAAGTTTTCTTCCGGTAATTTGGCCCCCAAAAAACCCACCACCGGAGGAGAAGTCAAAATTTCGGATAGAACCTTCCGCAATTCTCTCTGAGATAAACCCTTTAGCCTCTCCAAATAAGAATCCGCCTCTTTGGCATCTCCCAACAAGGTCTCAAAAAATCCCAATCGAAAGGCTTCCTCCTCAAAACTTTCCCTTTGGTAAAAAGAAGAAGCAAAAAAAGCCCTCTTGGCCCGATCTAACTCCTCCTCCGAAAACCCCTCGGATGAAGCCTTTTGCAAAACCTTCATGGTCTCTTCGATCAATCGGGTATAATCTTTTGTGTTTGGAATCATCTCTATCAAAAACAAACCCCCCTGGCCTAACCTAACGAACTCCGTCTGCACGGAGATCACCAGTTTACTCTCCTCCTTCAAAGCCTTAACTAAACGCGAGGCCCTTCCCCCTCCGAGAAGTTCCGCTAATAGATCAAAGGCCTCACTTAAGGGTGAACTGATCTCGGGTATTCTCCAGGCCAAAGTTAAAAATTCCCTTTCCGAGCCCTTTTCGTAAAAAACTCGCACCTCCTCTCTCTTTGGCTTTAAAGGAAAGGATATTTCGTGATTTTCTCCCTTTTTCTGATCCTCAAACTCTCCAAAGGTCTCCTTTAGAAGCTTAAGGACCTCAGAAGGCTCCACATCACCGACTATCACCACGCTCATCCGCGAAGGTACATACCATCTTCGGTGAAACCTTATTAGATCCTCCCTTTTAAAGCCCCTCACACTCTCCTCAAAACCTATTACCGGACGTCCATAAGGGTGATCCAGAAAGATCTCTTTCCATAATTTCAAGGTAAACCTCTTCTGTGGATCATCATATCCCCTTTTTATCTCCTCAAGGATCACTTGCCTTTCCTTCTCTATCTCAGATTCGGAAAAAATAGGGCTCAATATTGAATCTGCTAAGGCCTTAAATGATTCTTTAAAACCTTCCTTCATGACAACAAAGTGATAAACCGTGTACTCCATAGAAGTAAAGGCGTTGATCGTACCCCCGAAGGATTCTACTATCGAAGCAACCCCTTGAGGGTAATTAAGAGTGGGTTTAAAGATCATATGTTCAATAAAATGAGATATGCCATACTCTTCTTCTTTTTCATATGCGCTTCCTACTTTCACCCAAATTTGACAAGCAACCAAACTTCTTCTATGTCTCTCGGCAATTATAGCCTTTAAACCATTATCAAGACTCAAACGCAAAAATTCCAATGAAAATACGGTGAAAGGCCAAAAAATAAATGTAACAAAAACCCATATGCTAAATATCAAGTTTTTCTTAAACTTTAAAAAGGACATTTTTTAACTTCTAATCTCCCTTCTCATAAAGGCAGCATAAGAAATGGCAAAACATATAAGTGCCATCGCTACAAGGATGGTCAACTGAGGCCAAACGACAAGTAGGCTCTGCCCCATACTTAAAGGACTTGTGGGAATCTCTTCGCCTGATAAAAGGGCGATAAGGCCTACCCCTTTGTAAGTGGGAATAAGTATGGCGCTTATGGTCTCGTTAAAGATCGTCGTTGGTGAGAATTTTAAAACTACTTCTTTAATGTATGAATGTTTAACCCAGGCCTCCATCGAAGCCTTGGGGCCGAGCGGTACCATTCTGTCGGCTATTACTCCCGCTAACATATACATAAAGAAAGAGAAGAAGATCCATACGGCTATGGAAGCAAGGGCTGAACTAACCGTCCGATCGAAGAGAATGGAAAAAAGCACCCCCAATGCCAACCAAAATCCCACATAGATGATGCTTATGCCCAAAAATAACCCAATTCTGCCCAATTCCCCTATCTCGGGAGGAAATCCCAAAAGAGCAATCCCGAGTCCGATGATGAGAACTGTGATGCTGGTCAACATAATGGCCAAGGTCACAAAAGAGGCCAAGAACTTACCGTTTATCCAGGAATCCCTATGTAAGGGTTGGGCCAGGATTCGGCTAACCGTTCTGCGCGAAAATTCGCTATTTATAGCATCGAAACCGAATATCACTCCTAACAAAGGGGAAAAAAACATCAGAAAAGAGGCAAAAGAGGGGAAACTCTCCGCAGGCGTAACAAAGAGCCTCAGAAAAACGAACTCAGTGGGAAATTGTTCCAAAGTGCTACTTAGATTCTGAGCCGAAAGATAACTTGCCCCTATCGCTACAAAACATATGATGAGGAACATTATGAGAAAACGACGGCTTGAAAAGTTGTCGTTTAACTCTTTCCAAAAAACAACCCAAAGCCCTCCCATTCAGACCTCCTGGAAATAACGTAGGTATATCTCTTCAAGCGTATAATCCATACCCCTAAGCTCAATGAGTTCAAATCCACGATCTAAAATGGTCTTCGCTATTTGGGAACGTATGTCACTTTCGGAGGCAATGACTAAAACATCTTCTTCTTTCCACACATCTATAACCCCTTCGTTCTTCCTTAACTCTTCTATCAAATTTTCAGTAAGAGGTTTAACCTTAACTTTGAATTGAAACCTACCTTCCGTGAAACTCCTTGTCCTAAGCTCTTCTAATGTGCCTTCCGCTACAATTTGCCCCTTGCTTATTATACCCACCCTATGACAAATCTTTTGAACCTGGTATAGCAAATGAGAAGACAGCAAAATGGTCATCCCCTTTTCCCGGTTCATCTTTTGGATAAGCTCCAATATCTGATGGGCTCCTTCGGGATCTATGCCGGAAGTAGGCTCATCCAAAATGGCAAATTGCGGATCTTTAAACATCACTTCGGCTATCCCCAGTCTTTGCTTCATGCCTTTCGAAAACGTCTTTACCGGCCGATGCGCCACTTCCTCAAGCCCTACCTCGTAGAGCGCTTCTTTAATCCTTCTTTCTGCTTCTTGTCCCTTTAACCCGTTAAGCCGACCTACATAATAAAGGTTCTCCCAAGCGGTAAGGTCCTCATAAAACCCTACGTTCTCAGGTAAATATCCGATAAGGCGCTTGACCTTTAAGGGGTCTTTCCGAGGGTCAAAACCACAAACTCGAATCTCCCCGGAAGTAGGTTCGGTGAGCCCTAAAAGGAGAAGTATGGTGGTTGTCTTTCCTGCCCCATTTGGCCCTAAAAGGCCGTAAATTTCGCCTTTTTTTATATAAAGATCTAACCCATCTACCGCTTTTACATCATTGTAATACTTGTGAAGGCCCTTAGCCTCAACTATGTACTCCATCTTATCTACGCCCCAATTTAACAAATACCAGAACCAAAACCGCAATCACCCCCATAACAATCCCTATCCCAATCCATCCCCAAATGGTAGGCTTCCCAACGGTCACTCTGAGCTCCATCTCCGCCTTAGCTTCTTTTCCCATAGCTGAAATCGTAACCACATAATCACCCGGTATGGCCTTCTCCTTCGGTTTTATCTTAACGTCGATTTTTTGGAATTCAGGGGCTTTTGGAGTAAGGGGATTAAGTGATGGAATCTTCTTCGGTTCAAAGCTTATTTCCCAATCCTTTGGCTTTTGGGTCACATAAAAGTTAACATCGGTAATAGGCGCCGATCCTTCGTTCCACACATAAAGGGTATAATGTTTTTCCCTTCCGGCTATGGCTTTTACGTTTCTGCTCTCTCCCGTTCCCAAAACCTCCGCCTCACTGCCCAGTCTGAGTTGGTAAGTACCGGTTATTACGGCTTTCAGATCGATCGAAACCTGATCGGTCTCGGATTTCGCTATTAACCTGGCAGGATATTCGCCAGTGCTAACCGCAGGCGGTGGCACCAAGAACACCTTTATCCATTCGGAACTCTTGGCATCCACTTTAATAGCCGAAATTTTCTTCTCTTCCTCCCATCGAGGCGTACAATAGGCAGCCCAACCCGAGGGGGCCTCCGTTAAAAGTTCAAATACCTTCGGTTTATCCGTATCATTCTTCACTTCTATGACAAATTCAAACTTATCCCCCGCTGCCCCCCTTACTGAGGGGTATTCGGCTTTCAGACTTAAACCCTTAGCTTCACTGGGTTTCAATCCCTTTTCAAAACTCAAGACGAAATCTAAAGTACGCGTAATGGCTTCGTCCTTGGTTGAACCGCTTATCCGGAATAAGTAATCCACCCCTTCTTTAATCCCTTTGTCAGGAGCCTTTATCTTTAAGGCTAAAAGTACCGAATTGTTCCCTTCTTCCTTACCGAGCTTTACTCCTTTTACTAAAAAGCCGTCCCATTTCTTGTATAAACCGGCCTTCCAGCCAGAAGGCGCTTCTACTTTTAATAAAATCTCCTCCTCTTTATCACCCAAGTTCTGAACCTTTATATCAAACTCCCATTCCTTCTTATCCATACCTACTACAACCCGATTGCACTCGCTTAAAATCGTAAAATCCCTTCCTTCCCTTTTCTCCGCCTTTTTTTCCTCTGACCATCCATAAACCACAAAACATAGAAATACCCCTATAAGGACCATTAAAAATTCACGCCCCCATCTTCTCCTTTTCATCCGTCTCCCCCCTTTTGAAACTGAAAAATTGAAAAACCTTATTAATACTACGCTAATCTAAAGGGCAATTCAACAAAAATCCTTCTAAAAATCATTCACCACCTATAAGCATTCTATAAACCTTCAAATTGCCTTCCACCATCTTCCCAGCGGTAAAACGCTCATGGGCAAATTCCCTTGCTTTTTCGGCCATCTCCTTCATCAAAGACGGGTTCTCCATAGCCCATATGATGCCATTCGCCAAAGAAAAGGGATCTCCTTTGCTGACCAAAACCCCTGTTTCTCCATTTATTACAAGCTCCGGAATCCCACCGGCATCGGTGGCCACCACGGGACAACCAGCAAAGAAGGCATCGATAATCGAACTACAAAGCCCCTCTTCTCGACTGCTTACGACAAAAAGATCAAAAAAAGCCAAAAGATCTTTCACATTCTCCACAAAACCCAAAAATACTACATCTTTTTCAAGCCCCATCTCTTCCGTTAACTTTTTTAAAAAACCCTCCCTCTCCCCATATCCTGCTAAAATTAATCTTACATTATAATCCCTTTCTTTCACTATCTTTATCGCTTTTATTAAATCCTCATGGGCTTTATGATCAGCAAAGTAGGAAATATTTCCAACTATAAACTCATTATTTTTTTTATATATCTTCGAAAATGATTTGCCATCTCCTCCTATTACACGTTGTGGATCGACTCCACTATAAACTACTGTGATTTTATTCTCTGGAATTCCACATTCAATTAATATTTGCTTTATTTTGTTTGAAATAGCTATGTAATGATCCGCACCTTTTTTGTATTTTATTCTATTTAACAAGTTAAAAAGAGTTTCTTTGCGATATGGATAAAAATCAACGCGTCTTGTAACTACTATTTTTGGCTTATAGCGTGCAATTAATTTCACCAAAAAAGCTAAAGTATGAGCGTGTGAAGTGTGAGCATGTAAAATATTTATTTTATATTCGTCTACAATTTTAGCCAATTTAAAAACTAAAAATATGTCAAATTCTCCTCTCATATTTTCAAGGAAAATTTTTTCGGCTTTAAAATCCCTTACTTTTTGAGCGATATGGGAGTTTGAAGGAGCTACTAAAAAGGAAGCTATGCCTTTCTCCCACAAGCCGTTTATCAAAAGTCTCATCTGATTTTCTCCGCCTCGCCATGTCTTTTCGGTATTTATGTGCATAATCCTCATTTTCAATGTCCGACTTCCATAAACGTTTTTTTTAGATTAAGCTTTAAAAGCTGTCAATCAAAGATGAAGGTCTTAATACGTTCGCCTAATTGGTTGGGTGACGCAGTGATGGCTTTTCCCTTTGTTCAAGTCCTTAAGGAAAACCTTCCGAATATTTCGATTCACCTAATGACGCGGAGTTATTTGGCTGAACTTTGGGAAGTTCATCCCGCGGTTGATAAAATAAGGGTAATAAAGGGAAAAGAAGGGAAATTGAGGGAAATTAGTATGGCCTTGAAGATGAGAAAAGAGGCCTTTGATGTTTATATCTCCTTACCGAATTCTTTCTTAGCCGCCTTAAGCGGCTGGCTCTCCGGGGCTAAAAGGAGGATCGGTTTCGCCACCCAGCGAAGAGCATTCCTTTTAACCCACCCTTTACCCTTACCACAAAAAGAGCACCGGGTCTTTCAGTATTTAAAGCTTCTTAAACCTTTGAACATCAACGCCCCTTATTTACCCCCTTTACGGCTCACAATCGACCACTCTTTGAAAGAGAAAATCAAATACCTCCTCAAGGGAGAAAATGGTCCTTTTGTAGCTCTCAATCCTGGAGCCTTTTACGGCGAAGCCAAATGTTGGCCCGAGGAAAACTTCATAGAACTCGGTAGATCCCTTGTAAAAAAGGGTTTCCAAGTGGTACTTTTGGGATCGAAAAAGGAAACGGAAAGAAACAAAAGGATAAAAAATAATATAGGAAAAACCGTAAAGGATTTCACGGGAAAAACCTCCCTTAAAGAATTAATGGCGGTACTTACTGAAATGAAGTGCCTGGTTACTAACGACACAGGTACCATGCACTTAGCGGTGCTTTTGGATGTACCCGTTGTTGCCATATTCGGCTCCACCTCTCCTACATTTACCGGTCCGTGGAAAGGAAAAAGCATCGTATTAAGCTCTTCTGTTCCTTGTAGTCCTTGCTTTAAGAGAAAATGTCCAAAAGGGGATTTAAAGTGTATGCAAGAAATTACTGTGGAACAGGTATTATCAGCAGTTTTGAGGATAGTAAATGAATCAAAAAGTTAAAATTTCTGTTTACATTCTAACTTATAACAATGAGGATACTATCGAACGAGCTCTAAGAAGTGTACTATGGGCAGAGGAAATAATAGTAATTGATCATTTCAGCAATGATCGTACACCTGAAATATGTAAAAAATATACCGATAAATTTTTTCAAAAAGAGTGGACAAATTACAGAGACGAATATAATTATGCAATATCATTGACCAGTAATAAATGGGTGATGTTTCTTGATTCAGATGAAGAAATTACCCCAGAGCTTGCCGAAGAGATACGCGAAGAATTATTAAAAAACGAAGGCAAATGGGCTGGATTTTTAGTTCCTCGAATAAACTTTTACTTAGGAAAGTGGATTAAGCATGGAGGATGGTATCCCGATTACAAACTACGCCTTTTCGATAAGACCTTGGGCAAATGGGCAGGAAGAAGTTTCGATCCCTACCCCGAAGTACAAGGAAGGGTTAAAAAATTGAAAAATCCCTGTCTTCATTATAGTTTTAAAGACCTAAATCATCACCTAGATAAAATTAATCGATATTCGACCCTTTTTGCCAGAAGCGCTCTTTACGAAAAGCGACGCAAATTCAGATTAATCCACCTATTTTTTAGACCTCCTTTTCGCTTTTTCAGAAATTATTTTTTAAAACTGGGATTCCTTGATGGAATGCCCGGATTTATATCAGCAGTAATGGCCTCTTACTATGTATTTATAAAATACGCAAAAATGTGGGAACAAGAACAAAATGAAAAAAGACTTACAATTAAATGAAAATTTTGAATCATATTTTCCAAAACTAAAATATTGCTCCAAAAAAATAATCACAAGAGAAATTAAAAAACTGAAAAGAGACGTTTTTAAAAATTGTTTGCGTTTTAAAAAAGAGATGATTAATAATTTCCGCTTATTTATGTCAAAAAGTACTGACGAAAACTTGCTTCTTTCTATTTTACAAAAACATGAAGAGATTAAAATAGAAAAAGCTACAAAATTGGTAAAAGAGACACCACATAAAGTCATCACAAGCTATGAGACCGATGAGGGCATTTTTTATATTAAGGAATATCGACTCTCAGAATTTTTTGAAAAAGTCAAAGAAAGATTTAGAGTTCCAAAATTTAGAAAAGCCTGGATAAATGCCAATATACTTTATTTTATTTTTAACAACTATACAAAACCTATTGCTTTGATAGAACAAAAAAAGGGGCTATTTTATACTAAAGCTTATTTAATTTTTCTCACGCCCTTGGATGCGATTGGATTACATGTTTTTCTAAATGATATTCTTCAACAAGATCAAAATGCTAAAAACAAGTTTTTAAAGGCCTTTGTTAACTTTTTAACTACAATGAAGGAATTTGATTTATGCCATAAAGATTTCAAAATCAACCATATTTTAGTTTTGAGGGAAAGGGATAACTGGTCGTTTTCCCTCATAGACACCGAGGACGTTTTTTTTAAAAAATGGAACCTTAATTATATTAAGAAAATGCTAATACAAATGTACCGAACTCTTCCTTTCAAGAATTCCAACAGATTTTTTTATTTGCGCTTTCTCTGTTTGTTTTTAAGAAATTTTTCTCACAAAGAAAAAAAGAAGATAAAATATACGTTATTGAAAGCCAAATGAAGATAGCTATATTAAAGATAAATTTCAATAGCTACGGAGGAAGCGAAAAATATTGCTTGCTTCTTACTCATTATTTACTTCAAAAAGGGCATACCCCAGTGATTTTTTCTTCTTCTAAAGTTCCAGGACTTGATTCAAATTTAATACATGAAGTACCAACTATCAAGTTCAACAAATTTTTACGACTTTACAGTTTCAATCAATATATTAGTTCACATTTTAAAAATAACAAAGAATTTGACGCAATAATAAGCATGGACAAAACCATGTACCATACGCATATTAGAGCAGGTGGCGGATGCCACAAAGCTTGGTTATTGAGAAAGGAAAAATTATGTTCTTGGTGGGAAAAGAAGTCATTGTATATTAATCCATATCATAAATTGGTATTAAAACTGGAAAAATTAGGTTTTGAGGGGCCTTGGGTAAAAAAAATTATAACTAATTCCAACATGGTAAAAAGAGAAATATTGGAACATTATAAAGTAGATGAAAATAAAATTGTAGTCATTCACAATGCAGTCGAATGGAAATCGTTAGAAAAAGCATTTTGGGAAAGACAAAATAAGGATAATTTGAGAAAATCCTTAAAATTAGATTCAGATTCATTTTACTTCCTTTTTGTGGGCAACGGATTTGAAAGAAAAGGATTAAAGTTTGCCATTGAATCTCTGAGGCAATTTCCAAAAGATATTAAGTTAATCGTTGTAGGTTATGATAAAAATATCAATAAATATAAAAAATTTGCTCAGGATTTAAAATTGAGTGATCGCGTTTTGTTTACAGGTTATCAACCGAATGTGGTAAAATTTTATCAAGTAGCTGATGCTTTTTTATTACCTACTTTATATGACCCATTTTCCAATGCTTCTCTTGAGGCATTAGCCATGGGTTTATTCGTTGTTACAACCAAAGATAACGGATGCTCAGAGGTAATCAAAGATTTCTCTGGCGTAGTGATAGAGGATCCCACGGAGGTGGAGTCTGTGGTGTATGCCATGAAGTTGGCGATTTCTAAAGAAAAGGACCCTTTGAAAATAAGGATGAGTGTGGCTCATCTGGATATGGATGAGCAAGTGAAAAAATTCTTTAAAGCGTGTCTTTTGGAGATTTAAAAAATGGGCTTTAGTTTTTTGAATCATACGGCAGATGTGCAGATTAAGGTATGGGCAGAAAGTTTGGAAGCCTTATTTGAAGAGAGCGCTTATGCTCTTTTTTCCCTCATCACCAATTTAGAGAAAGTAACTCCTAAAGAAGCCCTTTTTATAGAAGTGGAAGGTAAAGATTATGAAGAGCTTCTTGTAAGTTGGCTAAATGAACTTCTCTATCATCATGAGGTCAAGAACATGTTATTTTCTCATTTTAAAGTGTTGGAACTTGCCTTACCGTTTTTACGAGCCGAAATTAAAGGGGAACCTTTTTCTTCGGAAAAGCACGAGATTTTGACGCCTATCAAAGCCGTTACTTATCATAATTTAAAAATCCGTAAAACTGGGAAGGGGTTCGAGGTAGAGATTATATTAGATATATGAAGGAGGGGGATAACTATGTCGAAGATAAAATTGAGAAAAATTGACGATTACCGATGGTTAATCCCCAAAGAAGGGAAAATGAGGACCGAAGGGTTAATCTATGCCAGTGAAAAGATGCTCGAAGAGATCGAAGAGGATCAAAGCATTCTTCAAGTTAAAAACGTAGCGACCATGCCAGGAATCGTGGGAAGATCCCTCGCTATGCCTGACATTCATTGGGGGTATGGCTTTCCAATCGGAGGAGTGGCGGCTTTTGATGAAGAAGAGGGTGTTATATCTCCAGGAGGCGTTGGGTATGACATTAACTGCGGGGTAAGGCTTCTAAGGTCTAACCTTACCCGGAAGGACATAGAAGGGAAACTGGAAGAATTGGTGGATGCTCTTTTTCGAAATGTTCCCTCCGGGGTTGGTTCTCACCGGAGGGATTTGAAGCTTGATAAAAATCAAGAGAGAAAAGTGCTGTTGAAAGGAGCCCAATGGGCAGTAGAACAGGGATTCGGGAAATGGGAGGATCTAATTCACATAGAAGAAGGAGGGTGTATAAAGGGCGCTGATCCGGATTTGGTCTCCGAAAAAGCTTTGGAACGGGGAAGAGCACAGTTAGGGACTTTGGGATCGGGGAATCATTTCGTGGAAATAGGCTATGTGAAAGAGATTTTTGACGAAAAATTGGCCTCCGCCTTAGGCCTTTTTAAGGATCAAATAACCATTACCATCCACACTGGATCACGGGGGTTAGGACATCAGATATGCGACGATTTTATCAAGGTGATGAACAAAGCCGTTGAAAAATATGGCATCGAGCTTCCGGATCGCCAATTATGTTGCGCGCCTATAAAGTCTCCAGAGGGGCGAGATTATTTTGCCGCAATGGCATGTGCTGCCAATTTTGCCTTCGCTAACCGGCAAATGATCACCCATTGGGTGAGGGAAACTTTTGAAGAAGTTCTAAAGGCAAGCCCAAGGGCTTTGGGTTTGGAATTGGTATATGATGTTTGTCACAATATTGCGAAATTTGAAGTACATAAGGTCAACGGCAAAGAAAGGAGGCTCTGCGTTCATCGAAAAGGAGCTACCAGGGCTTTTCCTCCCGGCCATCCCGATCTTCCCAAAGATTATCAAGAAACGGGACAACCCGTTCTTATTCCAGGGGATATGGGAAGATATTCTTACGTACTGGTGGGAACCCAAAGAGCAATGGAAGAGACCTTTGGCAGTACCTGTCACGGGGCAGGAAGGGTCTTAAGTCGTCATCAAGCAAAAAAAACCGCAGGGGCTCGTTCGGTGGCCGAAGAACTTCGCAGAAAGGGCATTTACATCCGGGCCGCAAGTCGTTCAACCATGGTGGAGGAAGTACCCGAAGCTTATAAGGATGTGGCCGACGTAGTGGAAGTAGTGCATAATGCCGGGTTGAGCAAAAAGGTAGCAAAGCTTATGCCTTTAGGGGTGATTAAAGGATGAGTCCATATTTGAAAACCATTACTCCGGAAGAAGCACTGAGTATCCTCATGGATGTGTTTCAACCTTGGCGTTATGATCGAAAGGAGACGGTAGAAACCCTTAACGCCCTGGGACGAGTGACAGCGAGTCCTATTTTTGCCCTCAGATCTGTCCCTCACTACCACGCTGCTGCCATGGATGGAATAGCCCTTAAGGCGGAAAAAACCTTTGGCGCCTCTGAGAAAACGCCCCTTCGCCTTCTTTTGGGTAAAGAGGCCTTTTGGATAGACACGGGTGATCCACTTCCCGAAGGGACAAACGCCGTTGTACCGATTGAGGAGGTCAATCAAGAAGGAGAATGGATCGAACTTATTAAAGCAGCTTACCCTTGGCAGCATGTGAGATTGGCGGGAGAAGATGTGATAAAGGGGGAGATGCTCTTCACTTCCAATCACCGGTTAAGGGGCGAGGATCTGGCGCTTCTTGTGGCTTCAGGGGTTAGGTACGTTCAAGTGAAGTCCAAACCTCGGGTGATTTTTATTCCCACCGGTGATGAGATTCGTGATCCCTTTTCGGAGCTCCTTCCCGGGGAGATCCCCGAGTTCAATTCTGTTTTGATCGGATCGATGGTCGAAGAAATAGGAGGGGCATTTAAAAAAATTAACCCCGTTAAAGATGACCCCGTGGAACTTTGGAAAACGCTCGAAAAAGTCTCTGAAGAAGCAGACCTAATATTGATCAATGCGGGTTCTTCCACCGGCAGGGGTGATTTCACCCGTGAGGTAATAGAAAAAAATGGGCGGGTCTTATTCCATGGGATCTCCATTATGCCTGGAAGGCCCACTTTGGGAGGCGAATACCGTGGGAAACCCCTTTTGGGCTTACCGGGATACCCTGTATCGGCATTCTTATCCTTTAAACTTCTAGCGGAGCCTTTCCTTTTGGCCATGTTGGGACAAATCCCACCGAAGCCCCCAGTCATAAAAGTCATTTTGGCCGAAGACATACCCTCCCGACTTGGAATTTACGAGTTCGTTAGGCTCAAACTCTTTAAAGGTAAGGAAAACTTCCTAGCCCACCCCTTGGGTAGAGGGGCTTCAGTCCTGAGTTCCATTATAAAAGCGGAAGGACTTCTTAAGATACCCCTTCAAAGTGAAGGCTTAGCCGAGGGAAAGGAAGTGGAGGTGGAGCTTCTGGTAAGCCCCGAGGTGGTGGAAAGGACTCTGCTCATAGTGGGAAGCCATGACCTGGGTGTTGATATTTTGGCCGATAGGTTAAAAAGGACCTACCCCCCCATTTTTTTGACCACGAAAAATACCGGAAGCCTCGGCGGGTTGAGGGCATTGGCGAAAGGATACGCCAAAATGGCCACCTGTCATTTATTGGACCCGGAAAGCGGGATTTATAATCTCCCCTTCATAAAACGGTACTTGCTCGATAAGGAAGTGGTAGTCTTTAGGCTTTTTTGGCGGCAACAGGGCTTCATCCTTCCTAAAGGTAATCCCAAGGGCATCAAGACTTTGGAAGACCTTTTCCGAAAAGACGTGGTTTTCGTGAATCGACAAAGGGGATCAGGAACCAGGGTGCTTTTGGATCATCTTCTTAAAGAAAAGGGGTTGGATTCCCACAAAATAGTAGGATATAATGATGAACTCACGGACCACATGGCTGTAGCAATGGCGGTAAAAAGCGGAAGGGCTGATGTGGGAGTGGGTATCTTAGCAGCAGCGAAGGCTTTGGACTTGGATTTTATACCCCTATGTGAGGAACCCTTTGATCTAATTGTGGAAAAAGAGGCTTTAAAGGAAGAGAAGACCCAGGTGTTACTCGACCTTCTTTCGGATACTATTCTGAGAAAAGAAATTGAAGAGCTAGGGGGCTACAACACGGAAGAAATGGGAAAAAGAATATGGCCTTGAAAGCGGCTGTTATAACGGTGAGTGACAGGGGCTTCCGAGGGGAAAGAGAAGACCTCTCGGGACCAGTAGCCGAGAAGGTGTTGAAAGAACGTTTAAAGGCTCAGGTCATATTGAAGCAGATCGTGCCCGATGAGATAGAGTTGATAAAGGAGGCCATTCTTAAAGCGTGTGATCTGGGCGTGGACCTCATAGTGACTTGTGGGGGGACTGGGGTTTCCCCTCGGGATGTAACGCCGGAGGCCACCAGAGAATTACTTCATAAGGAGTTGCCGGGATTCAGCGAAGCCATGAGGATGGAGGGTTTCAAAAAAACGCCTCATGCCCTCATCTCAAGAGGGATCTGTGGCTTTCGGGGAACTACCTTAATCATTAACCTCCCCGGAAGCCCTAAAGGGGTAGAAGAGGGCTTAGAAGTGATAATAGGGGCGATCCCTCACGCCCTTGAAAAAGCTAAAGGTGACGAAAGCGAATGTTCGAGGGAGCCGTAAATGCCAATATACGAATATCAATGCCTCCATTGCGGAAAAATCTCCGCACATTTGATATTACCAAAAGAAGAACTCGTTCCCTTCTGTAAACACTGTGGAAGTAGAAAGGTAAAAAGGATAATCTCTCGGGTAAATGTGTTGAGATCCACCGAAACTAAAATAGAACAATTTACTGATCCAACCCGATGGGGTGATTTGGAGAATAACCCACGGGCTTTTGCGAACTGGATGAAAGAAGTGGGGAAAGAATTTGGAGAAGATTTCACTTCGGAAGAGATGGAGAAGATGGTAGAAGAGACGATTAAGGAAACTTACGAAACCGAGGAGGCTAAAAGATGAAGAGGATCGGAATAGTGGGGACGGGTTCCTACGTCCCAGAAAAGGTCTTGACCAATTACGATTTGGAAAAAATCCTCGATACTTCCGATGAATGGATTTATACGCGTACCGGTATAAAGGAAAGGCGAGTGGCTGCTCCGGATCAGGCTGCTAGTGATTTGGCGAAGATCGCCTCAGAAAGAGCATTGGAAGCAGCAGGCATGAGACCCGAAGAGATCGAATTGATAATAATGGCTACCATTACCCCCGATACCCATTGCCCGGCAGGCGCAAATTGGCTTGAGGCTAAACTTGGCGCCGTTAATGCAGTAAGTATGGACGTTACTGCTGCTTGTAGCGGTTTTATCTTCGCTCTGTCAGTGGCCGAACAATATTTAAAAAATGGTGTATTTAAAAATGCTTTGGTGGTGGCCTCTGAAGTAATGACCAGAACAGTCGACTGGACGGACCGGACTTCATGCATCTTATGGGGTGATGGGGCCGGTGCGGTGGTTTTAAAAGAAGTATCTGACGGAAGTGGAATCCTTTCTATTCATATTCACACCGACGGCTCAAATGGGGATACCTTGCTTCTTCCCGGAGGAGGGTCTAAAACCACCCCCATCTCGCATGAGAGCGTAGATAAAAAACTCCATTACCTAAAGATGATAGAAGCCAATCAATCTTTCAAAGTAGCGGTTAGAAAGTTCGCTGAAGCTTGCGAAGAGGCGCTTAATTATAATGGCGTAACCCTGGATCAGATCAAACTCATAATCCCTCATCAAGCAAATCTCCGAATCCTTCAGGGAATGGCCAAACAGTTGGGTATATCCATGGACAAGGTCTTCGTAAATATCGACCGCTATGGAAACATGTCATCAGCTACAGTACCAGTAGCCCTCGATGAAGCGGTGAGAAAGGGACTTCTTCAAAAGGGCGATCTGGTATTACTTACGGCCTTTGGAGGAGGACTTACCTGGGGAAGCGCTTTGATTCGGTGGTAGGCCTCTTTCCTCTCTTGAGAACGCTCAACATCTGGTCGTGGATATGACCATTTGAGGCTACTACTTCTAAATGGGAAAGATCAAAAGGATTTCCGTCAAAATCACTCACCACCCCACCCGCTTCCTTTACGATCAAAGCCCCTGCCGCTACATCCCATGGCTTTAACTTGAGCTCCCAAAACCCATCAAACCTGCCCGAGGCCACATAACATAGATTTAAGGCCGCACTCCCATCACGCCTTATCGCTTGAGCTTCTAAAATCATATTTGCAAAATGATCGAGATTATTCACCGGATCGCGTTTTAAATCATAGGGAAAACCTGTAGCCAGGAGACTCTCCGAAAGCTTTCTTACATCAGAAACTTTTATCTTCCTGCCATTTAAATAAGCCCCTTCCCCTCTCTGCGCCCAAAAAAGCTCATCCCTTGTAGGATCATACACAACCCCTAATACAACCTCCCCTTCCACCTGTAAAGCGATTGACACACAAAATACCGGATACCCATGAGCATAATTCGTAGTCCCATCAAGTGGATCTATAAACCAACAATAGGAAGATCCTCTCAATTCTGATTGACTTTCCTCAGTTATTATATCATGATGGGGAAATTTACTTTTTATAAAATCTACCAATATCTTTTCACATTTCTTATCAACTTCAGTAACAAGATCAATCTCACCTTTGTAATGTATTATGCGTTTTTCATTAAGCCCCTCAAGTTGTACTTGACCAACTTTTTTAGCTATCTCTATAACTTCGTCTAAAATAGATTTCACTTTTAAAAATTACCTCGATGGTGCTTTATTATTTCTCCTTCAACAATGTAAACCGTATCCTCAGCCAGATTTGTAGCAAGATCTGCTACCCGCTCCAAGCATCGAGAAATGCGTAAAAGATGTAAAGACCTTTCTATTGTAGTGGGATCAGAGGCCATAAAGGTTATAAGTTCTCGCCATATTTGATCTCTTAAACCATCCACTATGGCATCACGCACGCATACTTCTCTGGCCAATTGGGAATCTTCTTGTAAAAATGCCTTGATACTATCTTGAAGCATCTTTATGGCCTCTTCACCCATCCGGGGAATATCGATAAGAGGCTTCACCATAGGCCGTTCGATTAAGAACAAAGCACTCTGGGCGATATTTACCGCCTCATCCCCTATCCTTTCAAGGTCATTATTCATTTTTAAAATCATAACGATCGTCCTTAAATCCTTAGCGTGGGGTTGATAACGAGCTATAAGTTCTATGCCCTTTTCGTCAATCTGTATCTCCAAGTCGTTTTCTCGAGCCTCATCTTCTTCGATTATCTTCAAAAGTAGGTCCTTGTCTTTTTTTAGTAACCCCTCTATGCTTTTTTCGATCATATTCTCCACCAGAGTGGCACTTTCTAAAAGTTTTTCTTTAAGCATTTCTAACTCTTGATGTAGCATTATCTCCTCCTATCCGAATTTTCCTGTGAGGTATTTTTCTGTTCTTAAATCCTTTGGTTTAGTGAAGACTTCGCCTGTGGGACCAAATTCTATGATCTCCCCAAGATACATAAAAGCGGTAAAATCGCTGACCCGAGCAGCTTGTTGGAGATTATGAGTGACGATAATTATGGTGAGACGTTCCTTTAATTCGGTCAAAAGTTCTTCCAGTTTGGCAGTGGAAATAGGATCCAGCGCACTGGCGGGTTCGTCCAAAAGGAGGACTTCCGGTTCCAAGGCCAAACAGCGAGCGATACAAAGCCTTTGCTGTTGTCCACCTGAAAGTTCGAAGGCGCTTTTATGCAGTTTATCTTTAACTTCGTCCCACAAGGCGGCATCCTTTAAGGCCTTTTCCACTCGAGCTTCTATATTGTCCTTAATTCCGTGTATCTTTAAGCCAAAAGCCACATTTTCGAAAATGGATTTGGGCAATGGATTGGGCTTTTGGAAAACCATGCCGATCCTTTTACGAAGTTCGTAAGGGTCCACCTTTTCGCTGTAAATATCAACCCCATCTAGTAAAACCTTTCCCGTAAGTCGAGCATTTGGAAAAAAGTCGTTCATCCGATTGAGACATCTCAAAAAGGTGGATTTCCCACACCCTGAAGGTCCCATAATGGCAGTTATGCGGTTTTGGGGAATTTTTAAATTTATATTTTTCAAGCATTGGAAATTCCCAAACCAAAAATTAAGCCCTTCTACAAGTATCTTGGCGGAAATTTCTTCCCCTTTCACCACTTCTTCCCCCTTCTTAAATGTTGTCTTTCTATAATGGCTAAAACGATCAAGCACATGACCAAAAACAGAAGTACCAGCGTAGTCCCAAAAGCCATTTTAGTGTGAACTTCCGGGTTTGTCCCCTCCGTCATAAGGGCATAAATATGGAAGGGAAGAGCCATGGTCTCGGAAAAGGGAGAAGAAGGGATTCGAGTCATGTAAAAGGAAGCAGCCGTAAAAAGAATGGGGGCGGTTTCCCCGGCCGCTCGAGAAAGCGAGAGTATCACCCCGGTTAATATCCATCCGAAAGCCGTTGGGAGGGCTACATGCCAAATGGTCTGGAATTTGGTGGCTCCTAGCCCGAAACTGGCTTCCAGGAATTCCTTTGGAACAGCCTTAAGAGCCTCCTCGGTAGAACGGGCAATTATCGGAAGTACCATGAGAGCAAGCGTCAGAACACCCGAAAGTATGGAGACACCAAAGCCAAAGGCCTTCACAAAAACCGCTAACCCAAAAAGACCGAACACAATAGAGGGCGTACCCCCCAGATTGTTAATGCTAAGCCGAAGAAGGCGCGTGAAGAGGTTCTCCGAAGCATAATAGGAAAGGTAAATCCCCAAAGCGATCCCCATGGGAAAGGCCACAATCACACTTCCGATCCCAAGCCATAAAGTGCCTATAATTGCCGGAAGTATACCCCCTCGGGTCATCCCTTCTTTTGGGACTTGGGTCAAAAACTCCCAGTTTATACTTCCCGCTCCTTTTACTATCAAAATGAGCAAAAACAAAAATAAAAAAACCACTACCCCACAAGCGATCACCTTGAAGCTCAAAAACCATAAGCCTTCCTTGAACCTTTCTCTTGTTAAACGAGTTTTCTTCTCCATTTTTCCTGTAAAAGGTCAGCTATCACGTTAAACGCCATAGAGATTACGAACAGAATAGCCCCCAAAGCGAAAAGGGCATGATAATGAGGTGACCCTTTAGGAGCCTCAGCCATCTCCAAGGCTATTGTGGCCGTCAATGTCCTTATGGGTTCGAAGAAAGAGAAGGTTATAATAGGGGCATTGCCCGCAGCCATAAGAACCGCCATGGTCTCCCCAATCGCCCTTCCCATCCCCATTATGACCCCACACAAGATTCCACCTGAGGCTACCGGTAAGGAAACGTATTTTATGGTCTGCCAATGAGTAGCCCCCATCGCAAAGGAAGCCTCTTTAAGGGGTTGAGGAACCGCAGAGATAGCCTCTTCCGAAAAGCTCGTTATTGTGGGAAGCGCCATAAGTCCCAATATGATGGAGGCATTAAGGGCACAAAGCCCCGTAGGAATCGAAAAAACATTTTGAAGAAGCGGAGCAAGGATCACCATCCCAAAAAATCCGAAAACCACCGAAGGGATACCCGCTAAAAGTTCAATAAAAGCCTTAAGGATGGCTTTCATTTTGGGAGAAGATAATTCAGCGATATAAATGGCCAAACCGATCCCCAAAGGGGCACTCCATAAAAGAGCTCCCAAGGTGACCATAATAGAACCCCATAAAAGAGGAAGAGTTCCGAATTGAGGAGGAGAATGAGTGGGAAGCCATATTTTCCCGAAAAGGAAATCCTTCCAAGAAGTGACCTTAAATATAACCCCTCCCTCTCGAAACAAAAAAATTAACATGGCTAAAACTATGAGGATTGCCCCAAAGGCAAAGAGGTAAATCAAACCCTCAACTGCTTTTTCCCCTATCCTTTTCATGACGTAAATACAATCACAAAGGGACCCCCTCAGGGGCCCCCTTCTCCATCAATTGGTATTTCTATTTAACCGGGATATACCCCACTTCTCTGACCAACTTTTGCCCATCAGCAGATAATACAAAATCTATAAACTCTTTGACAAGCCCCTTAGGCTCTCCTTTTACGTAAAAGAAAAGGGGCCTACTGATAGGATAAAGCCCCTTTCTCACGGTTTCTTCACAGGGCATAACCCCCTCAACAGATAATGCCTTTACTTTTGGTTCTAAATAAGCCATTCCTATATATCCTATGGCGCCCTTGGTGTTTGAAACGGTAACAGCTACCGCTTTATTGGAGGCCTGATATAAAGCTCGAGGGGTGAGGGGTTCTTTTTTTAAAACGATCTCGTTAAAACATTCAAAAGTACCCGAAGCACTGTCACGAGAAACCACAATAATCTTCTCATCACGCCACCCGAGCTCCTTCCAATTGACCACTTTTCCCGTGTAAATATCCTTCAGCTGAGATAAAGTAAGGCCCTTTAAAGGATTCTTGGGATTTACGATAACCGCAATACCGTCAAGCCCTATCTTGATCTCCTTAGGAACAAAACCCTTCTCCTTGGCCTTTTGTAACTCTTCTGGCTTCATCTCCCTGGAAGACATGGCTATATCACACGTACCATCCAATAACCCAGCTATTCCCACACCCGAACCGCCACCTCTTACAGAGATCTCCACGCCCGGATGCCTTTTCATAAATTCCTCAGCAGCCCTTTGAGCGATGGGTAACACGGTAGTAGATCCTTGAATCACAAGCACCTGCTCCGCCCCAAAAAGCAACGAGGGCACAACCAACAAGCTTAAAGTTAAAACCTTTAGCGCTTTTAAGAACTTCATCCTAACACCTCCTTCAAAAGTTTTGCGTTTTATTTACCTCACTAATGTTAATTTTTTATTAATTTTTTGTTAAATTTCGGTTAATTTTCGTCAAATTTGGAAGGAAGGAATACCGTAAAGGTTGACCCTTCTCCTAAACGACTTTTTACTTCAATTTTACCTCCGTGTAGTTCCACTATATGTTTCACTATAGAAAGCCCTAAACCTGTCCCTCCCTTTTTTCGGGAGCGAGATTTGTCTATCACGTAAAACCTTTCAAAAATCTTGTCCATTTCGAAGGGAGGAATACCAATTCCTGAATCGGAGATTTCAATAATTACTCCTTCTTTTGTTTTTTGAGCTTTTAACTTAACCCATCCCTTCTCAGTAAAACGAATAGCGTTATCAAGGAGGTTATAAAGCAATTCGTATAATCTCAATTGATCCGCTCGTAGAATAAAAGGCTTAGGAACTTCTAAAATGAGTCGCAAGGCCTTTTCATTCGCCATTTTTTGAAAGGAAGGAAGCAAATCCTGTAGAACCTCATGCAGGTCAAATTCTTTCAGCTCAAGTTTTACCCTTCCACTTTCCAATACGGATAAGCTCAACAGATCCTCAATTAATCGGAGCATACGCTCTAAATTTCTCTCTATTATCTCCAAGTAACGATACCTCCCTTCTTCCTCCTCTTTTAAGGCCTCAAGAGAAGCCTTAATGGCTGTTAAAGGAGTACGAAGCTCATGAGACACTATTCCGATAAGGTCCTTCTTGAACCTTTCAAGGTTCTTCATTAAGGTTAAATCGTATAGGAAAACTAAAAGCTCACCTTCCGGACTCTCGGAGCCTCGCAATAAAAAACTCTTCGAATTTAACTCCAATTCAAACATCAAACTCGGATTTTTCCTCAACCTTTGTATAGCCTCGCGTAGACTCGAACTCCTCAACTCCCAAAAAGAACGTCCTTCCACTTCCCCACACAAAGATTTGGAACTTTCATTTTGAAAAAGCACATTACCCTTCTGATCTAACACTAAAAATGGATCTTTAATAAGAGAAAATAATATTTGAAGTTGTTGTTGTTTGTTTTGGGAGATTAATAAAAGCCTCTTTTGTTCCTCTGCTACCTTATTTAAAAGCAAAGCTAATTCTTTATATTCTTCTTTCCCATAAGGAAAAAGCCTAAAATCGTAATCTCCAAAAGAGATACGTTTTAAAGCTTCTGAAATGTGACGCAACATGTTTTTGTATGTTTTAATATAATAAAATAATAACGCAAATCCAACAGCAATTGCCAAGGAAAATAGCAATATCATTTATCCTCTAATTTATAACCTACACCTCTTATGGTCTTTATAAGACATCCTGCTTCCTTGAGTTTATCGCGTAATTTCTTAATGTGAACATCTATCGATCTTTCTGTTACTATTTTTTCATTGCCCCATAAAGCATCTAATAACTTTTCTCTCGTAAATACCATTCCTTTTTTGGAAGCCAATATTTGCAGAATTTTAAACTCAGTAGAAGTTAATTCTATGTCGTTCTCGTTGACATAAACTTTATGGGTTTGAGGATCTATCCACAGAATATTGCCTATTTTTATCCTCGCTTCTGTATTCGGAATCGCTCTTCTTAGAAGTGCTTTGACTCTGGCTAATACTTCTTTTAAAGAAAACGGTTTTGTAACATAATCGTCTGCACCTAACTCCAACCCTTGAACTTTTTCTTCTTCACTACCTTTTGCGGTGAGCATCATTATTAAAATAGAAGACAAATAGCTATCAGAGCGTAAATAACGGCATATCTCCTTTCCGTCCATATCGGGTAACATAAGGTCTAAGATAATCAAATCGGGCTTTTCTTTTTCCAGAAATTTCAAAAAACTACTTCCATCTTCGAATTTGCTAACCTCAAATCCGGCTTTCTGGAGATAATCGGCCAAAAGTTCTCTTATATCCTCCTCATCTTCTATTATGGCTATCTTTCTTTGCTCACCCATCCTCTTTAATTTTAACCTACTTTTATTGTCAACTCCTTCAGGTCTTTTAACTCCCTTGGGTCCTCTTTTGGCTTTAAAACCTTGAATACTCCGTAATACTTGTTAAAATTTTAAATGGCCATCTGGTTTTTAGGAGGAAAAAATGGGAACGAAAGTGGGAAAATTTAAAGAACCTGTATGGGGAAATGAACTCGAGATTGAGATGATACCCACCGAGGAACTCACGGTCATAGAGATACAAAGAAAACCCTCCACTTACCATGTTCAACGCCTTAAGGATTCCATCAGAAAAGTGGGTTTTGTGGTACCAGTCATGGGAATCCGAAGAAATGGAAAGGTAATCATTATTGATGGTCAACATCGATTTTTGGCAGCCAAAGATCTTGGGATCGAGGAATTACCGGTTATAATAGTCCCGGAGAAATTCGCCTTTGACCTCATGGAATTCAACGTGGAAAAGCAAATGTCCTTAAGGGAAAAAGCCTATGTTTCATTGAACGTATACAAATGGTACTTGGAGGTAGATCCTTCCAAGTATGAAAATGATGATGAGATCCGTGATTCGATAGAATCAATCCATTATGTCACTTTAGGTTTAGCTTACGAAAGTCAACCTCGACTCTTCGGTTCAGCCTTTGAGAGTCTCTTGCATAGAATAGACAATTGGTTTAGTCTTCCATTAAATGAAGCGATAAACGAACGCAAAAAACGGGCAGACACGCTTTTAGAAGTTGAAAGTTTAGTAAGGCAAGCCGTAGAAGAAATTCAAAAACTCGGCGTCAACAACCCATTTCTACCGCGGGCAGTTGTATCTTATGTTAACCCGATAGGGCGCCGAAGGATTATAGAGGAATCATATGAGGAAATAATGGAAACGATGAAAATACGGCTCGAAAAGCTTCTCGAGAATCCCAATCAATTCTTATCTTATGGTTATGAAGAAGAGGAAGACCTTTAAATTAGCAATGTGATATGAAAATAGAAATCATAATAGTTGGTGATGAGATAATCGAGGGATTCACTCAGGATACTAACTCTCAATATTTAGCCTCAATCCTTTATAAAGTGGGTTTAAGACCTCTAAGGATAACCAAAGTAGGAGACGATGAAGAGGAGATAGCCACACTCCTCAAAGAGGCCTTAAAAAGATCCGATATCATCATAGTCACTGGAGGTCTTGGACCAACCCCTGACGATCGGACTCGGGAGGCCTCGGCCAAGGCATTAGGGTTGCCTTTGGTGAAAAATGAAGCCTATTTGGAGAGGATAAAAGGGATCTTCGAAAAATTCAAAATTCCTTTTACTGAAGCGGAAGAAAGGTTCGCCCTTTTGCCGGAAGGAGCGGAGATATTGCCAAATCCCATTGGATTATGTGGATTTAAGCTAACTTATCAAAATCAAAACCTCTTCTTTTTACCAGGCATACCTCAAGAGGTAAAAGCGATAGTCGAAATTAGCCTTTTGCCCTTTTTACAAGAGAAAAGTCAACTCAGGTTTTTCACCGAAACCATAAGGTGCTTTGGACTCACCGAGGGACAAGCGCAGAAGCTTTTGCAGGATATAAAGGATGAACTTCCAGTTGAAATAGCTTATCTTCCGCATCCTCCCGAGTTACAGCTGAGAATTAAGGTAAAGGAAGAACAGAGGGAGAAAGGGGAGGAGATTTTGAGGAAGGCCGTCAATTTAATCCGAGAACGCTTAGGAGAAGCCTTTATAGGTTTGGGAAACGAGACCTTAGAAGAGGTGGTGGGGATTAAATTGAGGCAAAATGGGTTCACCTTAGCTACTGCTGAATCTTGTACTGGTGGTCTTATAGCCCATAGGATCACCCAAATACCCGGTAGTTCCGAATACTTTTTGGGAGGCATCGTATGCTACAGTAACGAATCGAAAATAAGAGACTTGGGGATACCCGTGGAGGTGATAGAAAGGTACGGTCCGGTGAGTTTTGAATGTGCCCAATTGATGGCGGAAAAAGTTAAGGAGCGCTTCAAAAGCACCTTCGGACTCGCTACTACGGGAATAGCGGGGCCTGGGGGCGGTACTGCGGAAAATCCCGTGGGCACAGTATATATAGGCTTGGCCGGACCTGAAGGGACAAGGGTCAAAAGGTATCAATTTTGGGGAAACCGGGAACAGGTGAAACTCATGGCCTCGGAAGTGGCGCTTGATCGATTAAGAAGATGGTTAATCTCCTCAAACGCCCAATAATTCCTTCAATTCCAAAGCGTTTCTTACCGCATAAGCCTCATAATCGTTATCGAAATAACAAAATATCATCCTCACCCCTGAATCTAAGGCTTCCTGAATAAAAGAAGCCCATTCCCTGAGTTCCTCATAGGTGTAAAGTGAGGAATAAAGCTTTCGACTCCCATGTAAGCGCAGATAAAGAAAATCTCCCAGGATAAGTTTAACCCGGGGGAAATTGGGCGAATCGGCCACACACAAGGTAGCTCCAAATGCCTTAAGGACCTCATAAATGGAAGGCTGAAACCAAGACCCATGTCTAAACTCAAAAGCGTAAAGGCCCGGGGGAAGAAGCTTAAGAAATTCTTCTAAAAGAGAAACATCCGCTTTGAGACTAGGAGGTGTTTGAAATAGTATGGGACCTCTTTTATCCCCAAGCCCTTCGACATTTAAAAAGAACCATTCCAATTCCTCTTTTACATCTCTTAGCCTCTTTTTGTGAGTTATGAGACGCGAAGCCTTGACCGCAAAAAGGAACCCCTCCGGCGTTCTTTTACTCCAAGATTCAAAGACCTTTCGCGAAGGGATGCGATAAAAAGGGCTATTGAGCTCTACCGTGTTGAAATAATGGCAGTAAAACTCGAGCCACTTCTTTGAGGGAAGCCCTTCGGGGTAAAACCTACCTTCCCAGTGGCGATAGGTCCATCCAGAGGTACCTATCCTTATCTCCCCTCTCATTCAACCAGAAAGCTAACGTCACCTTTACCCACCCTCAACACCGTGGGAGGATCGGAGGTCAAATCTATAATGGATGAATGTTGGGGAACTATTTCACCCGCATCTATGACCAAATCGACCTCTCCCTTGAAACGCTCAGCTAATTCTTCGGGGTCATCATAAAGGCTTTGATCCGCTCGGGTTACACTAGTAGTAATTATGGGATTCCCAAGCTCCTTTACTATCATCAAAGGAATCGGATGATCCGGAACCCTTATGCCAATTGTCTTCTGTCGACTCAACATAATTTTGGGGACAAGCCCCGAAGCTTCAAGTATAAACGTATAAGGACCTGGAATAAGCCTCTTCATCAAGCGATAGGCTGAGTCCGTAACCTGAGCATAAAGGCTTATATAACTAAGGTCGGGGCACACTATGCTTAATCGCTTAGAAGGAGTTGCCTTTTTTATGCGATATATCCTTTTTATCGCCTCTTTATTGTATAAATCACATCCAAGCCCATATATGGTATCGGTAGGATAAATAATAACCCCCCCTTCCTTCAGAATTTCCACCACCTTTTGGATAATCCTTTTTTGTGGATTTTGTGGATTAACCTTCAAAATTACCATTTTTCCTCCTTAAGCTTCACTTTTCCTTTGTTTTTAATTGTCTTAATAAAAACCTGGCCGTTTCCCTACCGCTTCTCACACAATCCCCTATCCCAATACCATCGTAACTACTACCCGCAATAAGCAAACCTTTTAAGGATGATATCTCTCTTCTGATCTCCTCAACAAGTCTCCTATGTCCCACTACCATCTGGGCCATCCTCTTTGGCCATCGGTAAAGGCGCCAAAAAATGGGGTTTGACTTTATCTTCATGATCCTCGAAAGCTCCTCGAGTGAAAGTCTAAATATCTTTTCATCGTCGAGTTCAAAAAGTTCATCACCCTTTAAGAACAACCTCAAAAGGATCTTATTTTCTGGAGCACGGAAAGGGAATTTACGGGAGGAAAAGCTCACCGCGCTTATTTTAAACCCCTCCTTTTTGGGAATTAAAAAACCGTGTCCGTTTATCTCCTCTATATCACCCTTATTAAAGGCCAAAGAAATGACAAGGGAAGAGGAATGAGGTATTTTCAAAAGGAGTTCTTTAAGGGAAGGGAAAAGACCCCTTACGATCTTTCCGGCTTCATAAGAAGGGATAGCCAGTATAAGGCCTTCTACTTCTATCTCTTCTCCATTTAAAATAAGCTTAAAACCTTTGTTAAGCGGCTCTACATCTATCAACTTTTTCCCCAAAACTATCTTTATATTATCTTTTATAGCCCCTTTCAGGCCCCTCACAAGTTCTTCCATGCCTTGTTTGAAACTTAGAAAGGGCAGGCCATTTCTCCTCTTGGGCAATATCCTCCTTAAACCCCGAAGGACACTACCGTAATTGTTCTCCAGTTCCTTAAAACGCGGAAGTACCCTCTCTAAGCTCAGCTTTTCGGCATCTCCTCCGTGAATGCCTCCTATCAAGGGTTCGGCTATCCTTTCGTAGATCTCCTTGCCGAAGCGCCTTGAGATGAACTCCTTGACGCTTTCCTCCTCCTCAAGGGGAGGGATTAACACCTCTAACAAGGCCCTAATCTTACCCCATGGGCTTAAAAGGTCTGACCAGATAAAGGACCAAATGTTCGTGGGAACCACTAAAAGGAGACCCTCGGGTAGTTTTCGTAATTTTTTATCCCAAAATATGTAAGTCCCGCGATTCTCTTTGAGAGGAAAGACCAACTCTGAGGAAAGACCCAATTCCTTTACGAGTTCTAAGGCCCATGGCTTCTCGGTGTAAAGACAATCGGGACCTCCTTCGATAAGAAAACCGTTTACGAATTCCGAGATTATTACGCCCCCTACCCTATTCTCCTTCTCAATCAGGTAAACTTCGAGGCCTTCTTCCTTACTTAACTGGTAAGCGGCCGCAAGCCCGGTTATGCCTCCTCCGACGACGGCAATTCTCATTTTTTTAGGGCATCATAAACTCGTTTGGTCAGGAAATTCAAAAAATCTTCCGAGGCATTAAGACAAGGCACCCGTTCTATTACTATCCCTTCGAAATCGGCTTGTTCTTTTAAAGCTATATCCAGATCGTACAAGGTCTCCAGGTGATCAAATACGAAACCAACGGGTACCACCAGTACCCTCTCGCTTCCCATCCCCTTTAAACCTTTAAGGGCCTCACTTAATGAAGGACCGACCCATCCTTCTTTCCAACTGTGGAAACCCATCCTCCAAGGGATCTCGGGGAAGAGCTTTAACAAAGCTTGAACGGTAGCCTCAAGGTCTTCCAAATATTGAAGTGAGGATTCTTGAGGAACTGAATGGGCGGTAAAAAGCAGGGAGACTTTTAACTTGGGAAAAAGGCTTTCGCGAATTCTTATAGCCCATAGCCTCACATATTCCGGATCTTTAAACCAGGGTTCCACCCCTCTAAGGTATAAAAGGAGTTCCTCAGCTTTCTTATGGAGTCTCTCAATTCCTTTGAGCAATTGCTGAGACCTATAAGGAGTGAGGGGAAAAAGGACGACCTCGATGACTCCCCTCTTCTCGAGGTTTTCAAGGGCCTCCTCTAAAGGAGGACGCCCATAGATTACCCCATACTCGATCTCCACGCCTCGTATCCTCCGCCTGATACTTGAAACAACACGCTCAAGGATCGCATAATAGGGAGAACCCCCGATGCGCCTGTAACGCTCCAGGACCTCTTGCAAAAGCTCAGGGTAAAACTTCTCTCCTTTTAATTGGGCTATAAACTCCCCCACCTCCTCTTCGTCCCTGGGACCTCCAAAGGCTAAAAAAAGAAGCCCTTTTTTCATCTTCATCCCCCTGTCAGGGAATGAACCAGATCTACCAAAAAGCCCACGTTCTCCTCAGGGGTATGAGGTAAAATCCCGTGTCCCAAATTGAAAATATGCCCAGCTCGCTGTTTTACGGAGTTCAATATCCCCTTTACGTGTTCCTTTATGACCTCTTTGGAGGCCAGCAAAACGGAAGGGTCAAGGTTTCCTTGTATGGCTTTACTGTAACCGATCCTTTCCCAAGCCTTTCCTATATCTATCCTCCAATCAACCCCTATTACCTCACCGACTTGGCTTATTAACTCCAAAAAACCAGAAGTGGAGGTGGAAAAATGAATTATTGGAACGTCCTCATTTCCTTCCACTAACTTTTTCATATAAGGTAATACCTTCTTCGCATAATCCAAGGGCCCCAAAACACCAACCCACGTATCAAAAACCTGGATTAAATCGCACCCCGCTTTAACCTGCTCTTCTAAGAACAATTTGGATACTTGAGTCAACCTCTCCATGAGTTTATCGAAGACTTCTTCGGATTCCCTCATCAAACGCTTAGTCTTTAAAAACCCTTCCGATCCTTTCCCTTCAACCGCATAACAACACAAAGTAAAAGGCGCTCCCACAAACCCTATAAGAGCCACCTGGGGAGGGATCTCCTTTTTTAAAATCCTTATAGCCTCCGTCAGAGGGGCAAGGGTTTCATAAGCCTTAAAATCCGAGAGTTTCTCGACATCCTCAGGAGAATTTATGGGATTTATAACCTTAGGACCCCCCTCTTCGGGATAAACTATCTTCAGGCCTAACGCTTCAAGAGCTAAAAGGAGATCTGAAAAAACAATCACCCCATCCAACGAAAACTTCTTAAGGGGCAAAAGGCTTATCTCGACTATTAGCTCCTTATTTTTGCAGAGTTCAATAAAGGAATACCTTTCTCTTAATTCTCGGTACTCTTTAAGATAGCGCCCTGCCTGCCTCATTAACCAAACTGGAGTATAAGGGGTGGGTTCCATCCGAGCAGCTTGAACCAAATAGGGAATCATCATCTTTCTTTTTCTTTTAAAAGTTTCAAACCCGCTGAAATGGCCTCGTGATAAATCTCCTTAAGAGGAACACCGCGCTCTTTGGCCAATTTTAAACAGGATTCGTATTCGGGAGAGAGGTTAACAACTTTAGAACCCTTAAAACCTATTTTGACCTTAACGGGACCATAGGAAGTATTAACTTCCTTCTCCTCCCGGTGAAGTTTCCATCTCCAAACCTTCCATCCCCTGACTCCAAGGGTACTTGACTCAGCAAATAAAATGTCAAGAATCTTCTCCTTATCTTTTTCCTCGCTCAAACACCTTAAAGTGACCCCTATCCTTCCTTTTTTCATCCTATTGGGTATCAAAACCACATCCAAGGCCCCTGTTCCCCTTAAGGCTTCTTCCAGGTGGGGAAGGATTTCCGGATGAAGGTCATCCATATCGGTTTCTAAAAGCCAGACCTCTTCCCCCTTTCCTTCCATTAACTCACCCATTACCACCCTTAAAAGGTTCGGCAATTGGGGCGTATCAATCATACCTGCCCCATAACCGATGGCTTCAATCCTCATAAGGGGAAATTCGGTGAATTCATTCACAATAGCCTTAAGAAGGGCGGCTCCAGTAGGAGTCACGTTTTCGATCTCCAAAGAAGAGCCACTGATGGGAGTTCCCTTTAAAATTTCCAACGTAACAGGGGCCGGAATTGGGATAAAACCATGTTCAGTCTTGACCCACTTCCCCCGGGCCAAAGGGATAGGGGAACAAAAAACCCGATGGATCTGAAGATAATCCAAACAGGTGGCAACTCCCACAAGGTCAAAAAGGGTATCGGGATCACCAAGTTCGTGAAAGGTGTGCCCCCTTCGCCCGTGAACCTTTATTTCTGCCTCTTCAAGCAGCCTAAGTGATTTAAGGGAAATCTCCTTTATCTCAGGTTTTAAATCGGATTTTTCGATCATTTCCCGCATCTTACCCGAACTCAATCTCTCCATCCGAAAATCCGCTTTTATTCGCTTACCCCTTAGCCCACTTCGAGTAACCTCTTCCACTTCCACTTGGACCCTCAAACCCACCTTCTCCCAGGAAGACTTGAGAACCTCCAATGGTATCCCCAAATCTATTAGACTCCCGAGGAACATATCACCGCTTATACCTGCAAAACAGTCGATGTAAAGACCGCGCATCTTTTTTAACCTATCACGGAATATTTCCTTGTTGCAAGGTTCCAAAACTTAGCTATTCTTTAAAAAGAGATAACGTCAAAGGGGGGTGATAAATATGGCTATTAAGGTTATAATAGAAAGAAAAATAAAAGAAGGAAAGGAAAAAGAAGTAGGGGAATTATTAAGAGCATTAAGGGCTAAGGCTTTATTAGCTCCTGGTTATATCTCGGGACAAACTTTACGTGCAATAGATGATCCAAACGTATTTGTAGTGATAAGCACCTGGAAGAGTCTGGAAGATTGGCAGCGATGGGAACAAGATCCTGAAAGGAATGAACTGCAACAAAAAATTAACGAATTGCTCCAGGAACCGCCAAAATTTAGGATATTTTACTTTGGATAATGCCTAATATATCGAGTAAATCATTTATGTGATACTGGGCAGGGAGAGAAGGATTTTTGTAAGCCACAAAAGGTATATTAGCGCGCGAAGAAGCTTCTGCATCCCTTAGGGTATCACCTACAAATAAGGCTTCTTGAGGGTTTGCTGAGAAGTGCTGAAGGATCTTGATAAGACCATCGGGATGGGGTTTTGGTCTCTCAACATCTTTGGCCGAAACCACCAAATCAAAATATTCCCTTAAACCAAAATGCTCTAAAACGGCTCCGATTGTAGTAGTCCTATTAGTCAAAACAGACCTTTTAATCGTAGAGGGCAAACGCTTTAAAAGTTCATATAAATGGGGTTCGGGTCTCATAAGCGGGATAAAGTGATCATAATTTATACTGCCTTCCTTCAAAACCTCAGAAGGATCAAGCCCTCGCTTTTTTAAGAGGTAGGCCAAAGCCTCTGGACCAGTACTCGCATGGACAAACTCCAGTTCCTCCTCATCCATCTCCCTTTGGCCGAGGGATTTGAGAAACTCGTTATAAAAGGCCCTATTGGCTTCCTTGGAATCGAACATCACACCATCGCAATCGAGAATAAGCACCTTAATCATGCCTTTATCCTACCCCAAGCCCCGGTTTTTTAAAACCCTTGCCTTAAAGTATAGCCTTAAAGTATAATGTTAACATGGAAACGCTCGAGACAATCCTGGGTTATATCGACCGTTTGGGCTATATCGGGGTCATGGCCCTTATGTTCATCGAATCCTCCTTCATCCCCTTCCCCAGTGAAGTGGTGATACCACCTGCCGGATATCTGGCCTCTCAGGGAAAAATGGAATTGCACCTGGTGATAATCTCTGGAACCTTGGGAAGTCTTCTCGGGGCCATTTTCAATTATATTATAGCAGCCAAATTAGGAAGGCCCTTCTTCGAGCGGTATGGTAAAAAATTTTTGGTGAACAAAAAAACATTAAACAAAGCGGAAAGATTTTTCCTTAAACACGGAGGAATCAGCACCTTTTTGGGAAGACTCTTACCGGGAATAAGACAATATATTTCACTTCCGGCAGGATTTTTAAAAATGCCCTTTCTAAGTTTTTGCCTTTTCACCACTTTGGGAGCAGGTATATGGGTCACAATACTGGCAATTATGGGATATTATTTTGGACAAAACCAAGAACTTCTTCAACGACACCTAAAGGAAGTTTCTATAGGCTTAATAGTGGTAGTTTTCATCGTTGCTTTATTATATTTTAAATTCTGGGGCAAAAAGTTTGCAGAAAAAGATACTTAGTATATTATTGCTTTTGGCTTGTGGATTAGTTTTATTTTTCTTTAATTTGGGAGGATGGGATCTGTGGAATCCCGATGAACCTCGTTATGCTCAAATTGCTAAAGAAATGCTTAAAAGTGGTAATTTTTTGATACCTCACTTAAACGGTGAAGTATATTATGACAAACCACCTCTTTTTTTCGCCTTGATAGCTTTAAGTTACAAATTAATAGGCAAAATTAACTCCTTTTCGGCCAGATTGCCTTCGGCTTTTTTCAGTCTTTTGACTTTAATTGTAGTTTTTTATTTCGGAAAGAGACTAAAAAATGAAACAGCTGGATTAATCTCCGCCCTTGTTCTTGCGACCTCATTTCAATTTTTTTGGCTCTCAAGACGTGCCAATATTGATTCAACACTTGTTTTTTTTACTACATTGAGCATCTTTAGCTTTCATGTAGGCATAAGTTCTGAAAAAAGAAAATGGTTATTATATCTTGCCGGTTATTTATCGATGGCTTTAGGATTTTTTGTTAAGTTACAACCGGCTATTGTAGTTCCTTTTTTGGCGCTTGTTCCTTACTTTGTTTGGGAAAAAGGAATTCGCTTTATTTTTGATAAATCTCACCTTCCTGGAATAATATTGTTTTTAGGCTTGATCCTTGGGTGGGGGTTTATGTCTTTAAAAGTTCAAGGAATGGATTATCTTAAGGGGCTTTTATGGGAAAAAAGTGCCTCCACTTTTTTGGAGTCTTCAGGTCATAACAGGCCAATTTATTATTACCTATATGATTTTCCTTTGCAATTTCTGCCGTGGACCTTTCTTTTGGTATCAAGTTTCATTTTTTTTATCCGTAAAAAATATACAAACGGGATATTTTTGTTAAGTTGGTTTGGGTTTGTGTTCATTTTCTTTTCTTTAGCGGAAGCCAAAAGGGGGCTTTATTTATTGCCCATTTTTCCAGCTGCTTCTTTGATGGTGGGTTGGTTTCTTGAGGAAATTAAAGAAGAAGAGGAGCTTATAAAGTATCCCTTTTTGGCACTTGGCCTATTATTTTTGCTCTTCGCAATAATAGCTCCAATAGTCGGAACATACGGGAAGAAGCTCGTTTATCAAGCTCCTTTTTGGGGTATTTTGTTTGCCCTCCTTGCAGGAATTGGAGGGATTTTGATCCTTTTGTCGAAAAATAAATTCAAAAAATTCGGAATTACGGTAGGGTGTTCTCTGATATTGTATTTCCTTTCTTGTTGGAAGCTCTTTCCCGCTCTTAACCCTTATGCTTCCTATAGACCTTTTTGCGAGAAGATCATGGAAGTTTATGAAAAAGGAGACGAACTTGTGGTCTATAAGCTTCAAGGGGCGGAGATAAATTTCTATACTGGGATTGTACCTTTGATCAGGGTTTATGATGAAACTATCCTAAAGGAACTCCTCTTGAAGAAGAGGGTGATCTGTGTTTTGAAAAAGAGCGATTTATCGAGTTTACAGGGAATTAAAATAAGGGTAATAACTATCGAGAAGGTGGGGAATAAAGAGTTAGCAATAATAACAAATAAGGGAGGCTCAGATGCAGATTCCGCTTCTTGATCTAAAGAGAATGGCCCAGAGGATAAAGGAGGAAGTGTTTAGAGAATGGGAAAAGGCGATCGAGGAGATGCGCCTTTTGGGAGGGAAAAATCTTGAAGCCTTCGAAAAGGAAATAGCCTCTTACCTTGGCGTAAGGTATGCCTTTGGGGTAGCTTCGGGAAGCGATGCCCTGCTTTTGGGCCTTATAGCCGCAGGAGTTGGACCGGGGGATGAGGTTATCGTTCACGCCAATGCCTTTATGGCCGCGGTTGAAGCCATCAAATGGGCAGGAGCCAAGCCCGTATTAGTGGATGCCAATGAGGATGACTTCGGCCCTGACCCTGAAGGCTTACGAAAGGCCATAAGTCCTAAAACAAAGGCCGTAATTGTGGTTCATATGTATGGTCATCCGGTTTGGCTTGATCCGGTCTTGGAGCTTAAAGAGCAATACGGCTTTAGGTTAATTGAGGATTGTTCCCATGCCCATGGGGCCGAGTATAAAGGAAAAAAGGTAGGAAGTTTTGGGGATGTGGGCTGTTTTAGTTGTGGGGTAGTTAAAAACTTGGGAGCGTTTGGTGATGCGGGCTTTTGCACCACCAATGACCCCACTATAGCCGAAAAACTGGACCTGCTAAGGGTACACGGCCAAAGAAAAAAGGGAGAACATGCTTTGTATGGATTCAATAGCCGTTTGGATGAACTTCAAGCGGTGGTCCTCAGGATAAGGCTCAAAACCTTGGATGAAGATAATAAGAGACGCCGCGAAATCGCCAACTCTTACACCCAAGCTTTCCAAAACCTCAAAGACCTTATCCCACCACCGGAGTTCAAGGACCGTCTCTCCGTATACCATAGATACGTCATAAGGACACCTAAACGAGAGGAACTCGCTTCATTTCTCAAGGCAAAAGGGATAGAAACGGGCGTCCAGTATCCTCTTCCCTTGCACAAACAGGAAGCATGGATAAAAGAGGGATTTGGAAGATATGAACTACCTGTTTCCGAAAAAATATGTTCCCAAGTCCTTTCGCTTCCCCTTTATCCTGAATTGGAAGAGGAAGAAATCCAATATGTGATTCAATCGGTAAAGGAGTTCTTTAAAGCATGAAACCCCACATTTCAGTGGTTGTTCCCCTTCATAACGAAGAGGGAAATTTGCCCTTTCTTTATCAGGAATTGAAAGAGGTATTAGAGAAGTTAAACGTGCCTTATGAAATATTATTTGTAAATGATGGAAGCACCGATCGGACGGGGGAAATATTAATGGAAATATTTCAAAAAGATAAACACGTGAAAGTGGTCGAATTGGATGGTAATTTTGGAGAAGCTGCCGCTCTTTCCGCTGGGTTTGCCTTTTGTAAAGGGGAAGTGGTCTTAACAATGGACGGTGATGGCCAAAATGACCCAAAGGATCTTCCTCTGCTTTTAGAAGAGTTGAAAAAGGGATACAAAGCGGTAAGTGGATGGCGTAAGGAGAGGAAGGAGAATTTTTTTAAAAGGGTTCTCCCCTCCAAGGTCGCCAATTGGCTTATAGCCCTTATTACCAATTGTAAAATCCACGATACCGGCTGCGGTCTAAAGGCGTATAGGGCCGAGCTGGTCAGGGGATTTCAGATACCCCACGGATTTCATCGGTTTTTACCCGCCCTTTTTGGAGTAAAGGGAAGAGAGGTCTCAGAGGTAGTGGTCAAAGATCGGAGCCGTAAAGCGGGAAAAAGCCATTACGGGCTTTACCGGATCCTTGAGGTGATCAGAGAACTTTTGACCATAAGGTTTGTGCTTTCTGGACCCAAGAAGTGGAAAAACCGGTTTTTAAAAATCAATTTTATCCTCGCTATTTTGACGGGTTCAGGAATCCTATTGGGGTCATTACCTTTGGCGATCGGCTTTGGTGGGTTGCTTCTTATCTTCTATGCGATTTACCGAAATCTCAAGCGCTTTTTACAAGTTCAACAAAGAGGAGCTTACCGAGTAAAATATTTTTGGACCGAAGAGGAGGAGTAAAGTGGTGAAGGTGGCGGTAATCGGAGGGGGCTATTGGGGGAAAAATATATTAAGAAACCTCTTAAAAATCCCAGGCGTTCAGGTGCTTTACCTATGCGATCCTTACAAGGGAGCAAGAGAAGAGATAGAACGTTTATTCCCTATGGTCCAAACGGTTGAGGATGTAGAAGAGGTGCTAAGGGATCCCCAGGTGGAAGCCTTAGCGATAGTGACCCCTCCTTCGCTCCATTATTTGCCGGCCAAAATGGCCCTTTTGGCTGGGAAACATGTGTTTGTGGAGAAACCTTTGGCCATGAGTTACGAGGAGGGTCAGGAATTATTGGAACTTTCCCAAAGAGCAGGAAAAGTACTCTTTGTGGACGAGACCTTTCTTTACGACCCAGCCCTCAGGCTTTTAAAGGAAAAGATCGAAGAAGGAGCGATAGGAAAAGTAAGGCATGTGCTTTCTGAAAGGCTTGGGATGGGAAGGATAAGGTGCGATTCCAACGTGTGGTGGAATTCCGCTCCTCATGACCTTTCCATTCTCAGATTTATCCTACCTTACAAAGTTCGTTCCATTATGGCTTGGGGAAACGCTTTTATTCAAGAAGGTATAGAAGATGTGACAATGGCCCTTTTGGAAATCGAAGGCGGAATCTCGGCTTTTATACATCTAAGCTGGTGTCACCCCCAAAGTACCGCTAGTTTGACCGTTATAGGCGAAGAAGGAGCTCTTTTTTACGAGGGAAGGTTCCAAAAACGAAAGGTGGTCCTCTATCGATATAAATTCGGCGAAAAACCAAAGGAGATCGTATGGGGCATACCCTCCCCTAACCTGATTCCCGCTCAGGTTATCGAAGAAAAAACTTGGAATGATTTTGGCCAAGTAGAACCCCTACAGGCCTCCCTTGAAGCTTTCATCGGAGCCATTGAAAGGGGCTTGGATGTGCCGTCCTTGGGTAAATACTCCATTGAAACTTTAAAAGTGCTCCACGCAGGGGCACGTTCACTTAAGGAAGGCGGAAGCAAGGTTTTGGTGTGAAGGTCCCTAATTACCTAAAAAGGATACTCAAAGTATGTTTCGGCTTCTTTCTCTTATGGATTTTATTTTTGAAAATACCAGGAAAAGGCGTCTTTGAGAGTCTTCTTGAAGCTCGTCTTTCTTTTTTCTTATTGGCCCTTGTAATGTACCTAGGAGGACAGGTACTTTCCGCCTATAAATGGTCCGTTTTGGCCGAACCCTTGGGCTTCAAAAGGCCTTTCCTTAATTTCGTATCTTTTTACTTTATCGGCATGTTCTTTAACCTATTCATGCCTGGAAGTATAGGGGGAGACCTTTATCGAGCGGCTTTACTTGCGGGTCTGGAAAAAAGCCGAAAAAGGGCAGCTTACAGCGTCTTGGCCGAACGATATACCGGAGGAATAGCGCTTTTAAGCTTCTGTGCCCTTGCAGTTGGAATATATTTCCGTTCAAGCCTGCCCCCTGTTTTAAGCACGTTGATCTTCACTTTATTAACCATAGGCTGGTCTTTCCTTTTAACCTTACCAGTTTGGGAAAGGAATTTCCCTTGGGTTCAAAAACTTGCCCGAAAACTTAACCTCGAGGATTTTACAATATATTGGAAACATCCTACAAAATTATTGTGGGCATTAATACTCTCTTTTATATTCCAATTTATAAACATAGTCACCGTAGTTCTATTAGGGATGTCTATAAAGATAAATGCGCCTTTGTTATCGTATTTTTTTATTGTGCCTATAGCAGATCTCTTAAGTATCCTCCCTATCAGCATAAGCGGTCTTGGAATAAGAGAGGGTGGGTATGTATTGATGTTTAAATCTTTGGGAGTAGAAGCTTCAAAAGGGTTGGCTTGTGGTCTTTTGGCATTAGCTATTACTCTCATTTCTGGAATTTTAGGTGGAATAGTTTATTCATTAACAAGTTATCCCATTGTTATATTGAGAAAAAAACGTGAGGGTAATTAGAAATCACATTCTAATTATCATAATATCAGTTGTTCTCCTTTTTTTAAATCTTCAAATACGTCCACTCTTTGGGGTAGAGGGAAGATGGGCAGAAGCCGCAAGAGAAATGTATCTACGTAAAAATTGGTTTGTGCCCACTATTAACTTTGAACCACATTTAACAAAACCTCTGTTACCATTTTGGCTTATTAAAATCTCCGGGATGCTTTTGGGAAAATTTAACGAATTTTCCATAAGATTACCAGCAGCAATTTCAGGTTTAATTACATTAATCGCTTTTTTCTTTCTTTCTAAACGTTTATTTGCTTCAAAACAGGTGTGGCAACCATATTTGTTATTAACTTCCATTGGTTTCATTTATTTTGCAAGATTGGCTCAGTCTGAAATATTCCAATTGTGTTGGGTAACTTGTGCTCTAACTATTTATATTTATTCTATAAACAATACTTCGTTTTGGCGCTATTTTTTAATATGGATATTCTCGAGCCTGGGGGCCCTTTCTAAAGGTCATACTTCATTTGCAGCAACTATTCTTCCCATGGCAATTGATGTGGTTGTAAACAAAAGGTACTTTCATTTGAATTATAAAAACTTCATAGCTGCCTTAACAGCTTTTGGCCTTTACCTATTGCCAATAATTGGAAGCTGTATAGAATTCGGTTCTTATCTGCCCTTAAACTTGCTCATAAGAGAAAACATCGGACAAGCGATTAATCCTTACGATAATTTGCGACCCTTTTATATTTACCTCTTCTGGTGGCCCGCTTGGCTTGCTCCTTGGAGCATTTTTTTACCATTAGCATTGTTTTATTTTTTAAAAAAATACCGAAAATTACAACCAGAATTAAAATTCGTTATAATTGCAGTTTTTGTAATTTTTATAGTTTTTACCCTCGCTAAGGCACGACGTTCTTATTATATCCTCCCAATCCTTCCTTATAGCATATTGATAGTTTCATATTATTTAGAAACTAATCAAAAGATTATCTCCTTGATTTTGAATATAATGCTGCGCATTTTTTCCGTTTTATCATTATTATCTCCTGTTTTTGTTTTTGTATTTTTGAAAATTGCAAAAATAAGCAACATTATGCCTCTTATTTTATATTCTTTAATTCTTGCAATCCTTACATTGTTTGTTATTTTTTGTAAAGATTTTAAAAACCTGTTCAAATTAATTTTAGTAATTTCTTTTATTGAAGTTTTATATTTCTGCTTTTTGCAACCTTTATTGTCAACTCGTTCCTATGTAGAAGTTGCAGAGTTTGCTAAAAGTAAATTGCAGGTGCTTCAGGAAAATGGGATTCAAGGGAGGTTATGTACTTATAAATGGGTGAGTGAGAACTTATATTTTTATTTGGATCAAAAAGATCGCATTCCTTCTTATGATGATTGGGATATGGCGCTTAAAAATTGTGAAATTATCATCTTAAGGGGTGAATCTTTGGGAGAGAAAACGGAAAGAGGAGAGGTATTTTGTAAAGAGGGAAGAGGGGAAAGGAAATTTTACTGCGTTTTTGTAAAATTAAATTAAAAATGAAGGGAGGCAATGATGAAGGAATTGATCGAACGGGTGGCTCGAGATATTTTGACCTCGAAACGCACCATAGCGCTCACCGGGGCGGGGATCTCGGTTGAGAGTGGTATTCCGGATTTTAGAAGCCCTGGAGGGCTTTGGTCCCGATTCGATCCGATGGAATATGCTCATATTGATTCATTTAGGCGTAATCCGCGGAAGGTTTGGGAGATGTTGAAAGAGGTCTTCAGGCTCATCTCTTCGGCCCGTCCTAACCCCGCTCATTATGCTTTGGCGGAACTCGAGTCCATGGGCCTTCTGCAAGCAGTGATCACCCAGAACGTAGACGGGCTTCATCAAAAGGCCGGAAGCAAGGTGGTCATCGAATACCATGGAAATCACGATTGGCTGGTGTGCCTCGAATGTGGCTGGAGAAGATCGGCTCAAGATCTTCGAGAAGAGGAGATGCCCCCTACCTGTGAGGTATGTGGATCCATATTGAAACCAAGTGTCGTTTTCTTCGGTGAACCTATTCCCTGGGAAGCTCAAATGAGAGCTTTGGAAGAAGCCAGGCTTTGTGAACTCATGTTGGTCATAGGGACTTCAGCGGTGGTTTATCCGGCGGCGGATCTTCCTCGAATTGCTAAGTCCAAAGGGGCTCGGGTAGTTGAGATCAACCTTGAACCCACCGTACTCACGGGGGTAATTTCGGATTATCTTATAAAAGGGAAAGCGGGAGAAGTTTTACCCGAAATCTTGAAGGAGGTGAAAAAGAGGAAAGATGGTTGAAAGGATTACTTTAAATTTTCCCGAAGGCGAAAAAGTTAGGCTCCTTTTTGGCCCGAGGAATGAACACCTGAAGATCATAGAACGTCAACTTAACGTTCGGATTCACTCCAAGGGCTCTGAGGTTCACATCGAAGGGGAAAACCGTGAAATAGCCCAAAAGACCTTAGAACAGCTTTACCTTTTGCTTTCGAAAGGATATTTTTTGGCCAGCACCGATGTGGAGTATGCCATCAGGATCGTTTCAGGGAATGGCACTTATACTTTGGAAGATATCTTCCTTGACACGATCTTTGTGGCTAAAAGGAAGGTAATTACTCCCAAAACTCCTAATCAAAAGGCTTATGTGGACGCTATAAGGAACAATCCCATAGTTATAGGAATAGGACCTGCGGGTACGGGTAAGACTTACTTAGCTATGGCGATGGCATTGGATTATTTCACCAAAAAGGAAGTAAACCGAATTATACTCACTAGACCCGCTGTTGAAGCTGGAGAGAAATTGGGATTCTTACCCGGAGATATTCAAGAAAAGGTCAACCCCTACCTCCGACCCCTTTACGATGCCCTTTATGACATGCTCGATTTCGAACAGGCCACACGGCTGCTGGAGAGAAACATCATCGAAGTAGCTCCCCTTGCTTTCATGAGGGGGAGGACGCTTTCGGACGCCTTCATCATTTTGGATGAAGCTCAAAATACCAAACCGGAACAGATGAAGATGTTTTTAACCAGGATGGGGTTTGGTTCAAAAATGGTAATCACTGGGGATATAACCCAAATAGATTTGCCCGAAAACACCCCCTCTGGACTTGTGGAGATTCAATATATATTACAGGGTATCGAGGGGATCAAGTTTGTGTATTTCACTGAACAGGATGTGGTGCGTCATCCCATAGTTCAGGAAATCATAAAGGCTTATGAAAGAGCCGAAAAAAGAAGAGGGGAAAATGGTACTCGTTACGTCCAGGGAAAAAAAGAAATCGAGAAAGGTGAAAAAAGTCAAAGAATGGGCTCAGAAAATATTGAAACAATTAGGCCTTGAAAGGAAGGAATTGAGCATTTTGCTTGTGGATGACGAGGAGATAAAACGATTAAATTCTCAATACTTAGGACGAAAACGTCCCACCAACGTGATCGCCTTCCCCATGGATGGCCCAAATGAGCATTTACTCGGTGACATCGTAATCTCCACCGAAACAGCCCAAAGGGAAGCCGAAAAGTTAAATCTACCCTTTGAAGAACATTTAGCCCGGCTTCTAATTCATGGTATTCTTCACCTCTTAGGGTATGAGGATCAGACCAAAAGTCAATACCGAAAAATGCGCCAAAAGGAAGAGGAACTTCTCCAATATTTATTCTCTAAACCTTTTCCTGAAAAAGGCGTCTAATTAAAAAGGAAATAAATGGATGATAAGGAGTTTATAAAAGGAGTCAGGGATTGCGAAAAGGCACTCTATACCTTCTTAATTCGACTCCTCAGAGACAAAGAGGAGGCAAAAGAAGTGATGCAAACCGCCATTCTTAAAGCTTGGGAAGGAAGAAACGGATTTAAAGGAGCTTCTCAATTTAAAACGTGGCTTTTCAAAATCGCCATGAACGTGGCAATGGACAGAATTCGTGAAAGAGAAAAACTGCTTGAACTTAAAGAATACCCTATCTTTGATGCTGTTTCAGATTCAATTATTAAAAGAGAGGAAAATGAAAAATTACAAGAAGCTTTAGAAAAACTTCCACCAAGACAAAGAACCGCTCTTTTATTAAAGGTTTACGGAGAACTTACATACTCAGAAATTGCTAAAGCAATGAATTTAACTGAAGGTGCAATTAAAGCTCATATTCATCAGGCTATAAAAAAATTAAAGGAGAGTCTTAACAAAGATGAAATGCGATGAAGTAAAAACATTATTAGTCGATTTAGTCCTAAACGAAGTAAAACTTCAAGATAAGCTAAAAACTTGGCTCCATTTTGTTCATTGCAAAAAATGTCGACAGGAGTTTTCCGAATACAAGAAAGTGGTAAAACTTTTAAAAACTTACGAAACAGAAGTGCCTGAAACTTTATCCTTTTTGAGAAACCCTAACCAAAAAAGACAAAACCTCATTCTCCCTTGGAAACTAATTCCATTAGGCGCTTTGTCATTGGCCCTTTTGGTTCTTTTTTATTTTCTCTTAACTTCAAAAGATAAAGAGATAATTTCCTCTTACTTTACTCCTTCTCAACAAGAAATGTTCATACAACTTGACGAAAATACATGGTCAGATTTTGTGCAAAATATGGTCCCCTCTTTAAAAGAACTCAGTCCAGAAGAAATTTTAACTCTTTGGCCATATGTTTCATATTTTGCATATACGACCAATCAAGAGGAGGTATGATTAAAATGAAAAAATATTTATTGAGTACCATAATAGTTCTGCTTTTATTTACACAAGTAGCTAAAAGCGAAAATTCTATTAATCCAAAGAGGTTTAAAGATTTTGAAGCCTTAAGAATATTGAGGTTAACTCAAGAACTTGATCTTTCTGATGAAGAGATGAGAAAAGTCATGCCAGTTTTACAAAAGTATAGCGAAGAAAGGAGGATGTTACTTTTTGAATACCGTAAAGCTTTGATAGAATTAGCAGAAAGCCTTCACAAGGATTCAAAAGGTGAAATTTTGATGAATAAGATTTTACAAGTTGAAGCATGCATGAAAAAATTGGACAAAAACCGTTGGAATGAATGGGAAGAGATAAAGACTCTCTTACCGATTCAAAAGCAAGCGCGTTATTTACTGTTCCAAGATATGTTTTTCAGAGAAATCTTAAGGTTTCACAAGAAGTAGATCGTTGACATCAAAAGCTATTAAGATTATTATTAAAGATCATCGAAATACCTAAAGGAGGTGAAAAATGAAGGTTTTAGTTCTGTATCATTCAAAAACCGGAAACACTAAGAAACTTGCTGAAGAAATAGTGAAAGGAGTTCAGGAAGTTCAAGGAGTGGAAGCTATTTTGAGAAGTTGCCAAGAAGTAAAGGAAGAAGATTTCCTTCAGTGTAAAGGCATCATTGCAGGGTCTCCGGTTTACTTCGGTAGTATGGCGGCGGAACTTAAATCAGTGTTTGATCGTTTTGTTCACCTGAGAAAGCAGATGGAAAACAAAGTAGGGGCTGCCTTTGCCACTTCAGCGGATCCCTCTGGTGGGAAAGAAACCACCATCATGTCAATCCTTCAAGCGCTTCTCATATACGGAATGATAATCGTAGGAGATCCTCTGGATGCCACGGGTCATTATGGAGTCGCTTGTTCGGGTGAACCAGATGAGAAGGCGCTTTCCAATGCTAGAAAACTTGGTCGAAGAGTAGCGGAACTGGTGAAAAAACTTCATTCGTAAAAATAAATTTATGCCAAATTTTTCAAAGGAATTATTGCTTGAGCTGAGGGAAGTAGCCCTTGGGGAAAGGGCGCCTGATCTTCTCATTCGAAGGGGGACTCTTCTCAATGTTTTAACGGAGGAGCTTTTACCTGAAACGGATATAGCGATTTATAAAAATCGAATCGCCTTTATAGGACAATGGAAGGGCAAAACCTGCGGAGAAACCGAGATAATAAATGCAAAAGGACTGTTTTTGCTGCCGGGTTTTATCGACCCTCATTGTCATTTGGACTTCGTGTTTCGAATAGGCGAATACAGTCGCTTCGTCGTGCCTAAGGGCACAACTACCGTAATCACCGAGACGGCCATGTTAGCCAATGCGGGGGGTTATGAGGCAGTAAGTGAGTTCATCCAAGAAGCCCAAGGAGTACCTTTAAGGGTCTATATATTATGTCCTTCGGTTATCCCACCCTTTCCCAAATTTGAGACAAGTGCGGGCTTTTCGCTTGAGGCCTTCAGGAAAATCATAAATCTTCCCTTTTGTTTGGGACTTGGAGAGACCTATTGGCCACGAGTGGTTATGGATAAAGATGAAGATATACTTCAGCGGTTTTCGGAAACCCTTAACCTGAGGAAAAGGCTCGAAGGACATACCGCCGGGGCCCGAAATGAGAAGTTTCAGGCTTATACGGCCTTGGGAATAAGTTCCTGTCATGAAGCCACAAACGAAGCGGAAGCCTTAAATCTTTTAAGCCAAAACTACGCGGTGATGATCCGACAGGGATACATTAGGAAGGAATTAACAAGGGTCGCTCCTTTAAGACATAAACTTAAAGACATGAGAAATCTCATGTTATGCACCGACCTTCTTGACCCAGAAACGCTTATCGAAAAGGGGGGTATCGACTGGGCTTTAAGAGAGGCTATCCGAGAAGGGTTCGGGATTTTTGAAGCCATAAAAATGGTGACCCTCAACCCGGCCCAATATTTTGGCTTAAAGGATCTTGGGTTCCTAAGGGCCGGAAATTTGGCGGATATAATTCTGGTTGAGGATTTAAAGGAAATAAAAATTAAACTGGTGATCCTCAATGGCAAACTTGTGGCCGAAAACGGCAAGTTGCTCTCACTCCCCTTGCCTTTCGAATATTCCCAAAAGGCATATGAAAGTTTTAAGGTTAAAAATATAGGGCCTCACCTTTTTAACATACCTTTCGATGGAAAAAGGGCAAAAGTAAGGGCCATTGAGGTGGTAAACGAGACCATCACAGGTGAGAGCCTTGTGGAAATTGAGGCCAAATCCAATAACCTCTTACCCGATCCGGAAAGGGATATCTTAAAAATCGCTCAAATTTTTAGAGGATCCGAAGAACCCATTTTCTCAGTAGGTTTCTTGAAAGGTACAGGGTTAAAAGAAGGGGCTTTGGCCTCAAGTATCACTTGGGACGCTAATAATATCTTCGTGATGGGAACAAACGAAAAGGACATGAGCTTTGCTGTTAATACACTGCTTGAACACAAAGGAGGGATGTTTTTAGTAAAAGATGGAAAAGTTTTGGCCTCTTTACCCCTCCCCATTTGGGGCATAATCTCCCCATTGAAAATGGAGGAATTAAAGGAAAAAATCCGCCACTTGGACTCTACCGCTCAATCCTTGGGAATGCGATGGAGGGCCTTTGTGCTTTTGCAGACGCTTCCATTTACCGGGTTACCCTCACTTCGATTGACCGAAAAAGGACTTCTTGATGTCAAAAAACAAGAATTTGTACCTCTCATTGTGGATAAAGTTGAATAATCAAAAATTTGCAAAATGCCCCAAGTATCTGTAATTATCCCAACTTATAATCGAAAGCAATTTTTAAAGGAAGCCATCGATTCCGTGTTAAACCAAACCTTCAAGGATATTGAAGTAATCGTAGTTGACGACGGCTCAACCGATGGAACTGAGGAATTAATCTCAAGTTATGGGGGAAAAATTCGCTACCTTTGGCAAAGGAACAAGGGACCAGCTGTAGCAAGAAACAGAGGAGCGGAAATAGCTTCAGGTGAATATATTGCCTTTTTGGACTCCGACGATCTTTGGCTCCCCAGAAAACTCGAAAAACAGATCTATTTTTTCAATCTCAACCCTCAGGCCAAAATATGTTATACCGATGAAATCTGGATAAGAAACGGAATAAGGGTTAACCCTAAGAAAAAACATGCTAAATTCTCGGGTTGGATATATCCCTACTGCCTCCCTCTTTGCATCATTAGCCCATCTTCTGTGTTAATTAAAAGAGCATTATGGGAGGAGATAGGAGGCTTTGACGAGAATTTCTTCGTCTGTGAGGATTACGAACTTTGGCTTAGAATAGGAGCCCAGTATCCCATCTTCTTTTTGCCTGAAAAACTTATAGTCAAACGAGGAGGGCACTCCGATCAATTGTCAAAACGATGGGGTATGGATATATGGCGGATAAAAGCGTTAATAAAAGTATTAAAAAATACACCTCTTAAACCCGATTGGCTTTCTTTAACCTTAAAAGAACTTCGTAAAAAAACCTCCATACTCCTTTCCGGTTTTGAAAAAAGAAAAAAGTTTGAAGAAAGCGCTTATATCCGTTTACTCACAGCCCCATTTTTATCAGAGGAAGTCCTTGATTAGTGAAATAAAGTTACTCAATGTCTTAAAAGTTTCATTAAAAATAAAAAACACATTTTCCCAGAATTCATACAAAATCACAAAAGAAATTACTACGACTATTGCTATTACAACCCAAATGATTCTTTTAAAAATGCTCTTCTTAGTTTTAGCAGGCAATGGTTCAAGTGCCAAAACTCCTTTAGGATAAACCTTCCATGTAAAACCACAACGGCTACATCTCACTTTAATACCGTGCGGCTTTAAAAGTGAATCTTCTAATCTATATTTCGTACCACAAGCTTGACATTGCAATATCATTCTCTTATGACCTCCAATATTTCGCTCAATAAATCCTCTACAACTCTTTCAGGATTCTCCGATTTGAGGATCGGACGTCCCATAACAATATGATCAGCTCCTTGTAAAAATGCTTTTTTAGGGGTTATAATCCTTTTTTGATCATCAATTGTAGTATTACACACAGGTCTAATTCCAGGAACAACGATTATGAGTTTTTCTCCTAAGTTTTCCCTTATGGCTTGAAGCTCAAGTCCTGAGGCCACCACCCCGTCACATCCGAGTTCCAAAGCCCTTTTGGCCCGCGAGATCACAAGTTCTCTCACCTTACATTTAAATCCCAGATCCCTCAAATCGCTTTCGTCAAGGCTTGTAAGAACCGTAACCGCCAGTACTTTAAGATCACCTTTTACTTCCACTGCTGCTCTTAGAATGCCATCGTTTCCATGAACGGTGGTGTAACTCACCTTCATGTCCCTTATGCGTTCAATCGCCCTTTGAACGGTGTTTGGTATATCAAACAATTTTAGATCGAGCATCACCTCACACCCTTGATCGAGAACCCAATTAACTATGTCTTTGCCTTCGGAGATGAAAAGTTCGAGTCCGATTTTATAAAATTTAATAAATCGTTTTAACCTCAAGACCCAACTTTTAGCTTCTTCAGCTGAAGGGACATCGAGGGCTAAGATAACTCTTTTTTCCAGTGGTATTTTCTTTCTCATTGTTTCTTCATATATTGCCAAAGGCTTAAAAAGTCAAGGATAAATCGAATTCTTAAGGTTCTTCATCTTCTTCCTGAGGGGTTATTAGATAAGAGTCCAATTCCTCCATATTCTCTTGTTCTAAGGCTTGACGGATCTTACGGATTAAAGTGAAGTAAAAATGAAGGTTGTGAATGGTATTCAAATAATAGGCCAGCAGTTCCCTCGAAAGAAAGAGATGTCTTAAATAGGCTCGTGAAAAGTTACGACAGGTATAACATTCGCAAGTGGGGTCTATAGGATTCGGGTCACGGGCATATTTGGCATGCTTTATGGCCATTTTCCCCCATCTAGTAAAAAGGTAACCCGTACGAGCGAAACGGGTAGGCAAAACGCAGTCGAAAATATCCACCCCTCTTTTAACCCCCTCTATTATGTCCTGAGGTGTCCCCATACCCATTAAATATCGGGGTTTGTCCTTGGGTAAAAGCTCACAGGTAAACTCCACTACCTCCCAAGTCTTCTCCTTTTCTTCTCCAAGGCTTAACCCTCCGATAGCGTATCCATCGAAATCCATCTCCAAAAGCTCTTCCGTACATCTTTTCCTTAGGTCCAAACACACGCCTCCCTGAACTATACCAAAAAGCCCTCCTTCCTTGTCCCAAACCCTTTTGCCCCTTTTGGCCCAGTTTAAAGTCACCGAAACCGCCCTTTCCACCGTCTCCTTATCCGAGGGATAAGGCACACAATAATCAAGACTCATGGCTATATCAACACCTATTGCTTTTTGCATCAAGACCACATCCTCGGGCGTTAAAAAATGCAATGAACCATCAATATAAGACCTAAACTCAACTCCTTCCTCTTTGATCCTGGCAAATTTGGAAAGGCTAAAGATTTGATACCCCCCGCTGTCAGTCAATATGGGCCCATTCCAACCCATAAACCTGTGAATTCCTCCCAAATCCACAATAAGATCAATGCCTGGCCTTAGATAAAGGTGATACACATTAGATAGCACCATCTCCGCCCCAAGCCATTCCAGATCCTTGGGACTTATGGCCTTAACGGCTCCACGAGTCCCCACAGGCATAAAGACGGGGGTCCTAACCCTCCCATGGGGTGTCTCTAACCAACCCAATCTCCCCCATTTTGTGATTTTTTCCAAATGAAATTTGAAATTTTTCATTCTCCCTCCTTGACACTCACTATTAGTAAGCTAAAGTCCTTTTATGGAAGGAGGTGTTAACATGATCGTAAAAGAAACGGATTTGTTCAAGGGTTTAAGTGTGGAAATTTTAGAAAAAATAGCCTCTCAATGTGAGGAGATGAGGTTTAAACCTCAAGAAGTCATCTTCAAAAGCGGGGAGAAAGGGGGAGGGATCTACATTCTGGAAGAGGGGCAAGTGGACGTATTCGTTCCAGGCCCTACCGGAGGGGGTATTCACTTTGTCATAAGTAAACCCGGGGAGATCATTGGCTTCATGGCCTTGGCCGAACCTCCGATCCATGTGGCTTCGGCTACCGCAACCTCTGAAGTTAAGGTCGTTAAAGTCCCCTTGGAAGTTTTAGAAAACTTGATCTCCCGTCCTTCGCAAGACGCTTTGGTTTTTCTTAAAAACCTCGTAGTACTTCTGGCCCAAAGGCTTAGGCTAGCTTACGGGCTTGTGGCAGAAGAAGTTTCGAGAGAAACTGCCCCTTATGTACCCTCTTATGGTTAAGGCTTGTAATTAAGTTCCATTTCTGGTAATTCAAAAGGCATGAAAAAAATCGTTGCGGGCCTGGGTATAGGAATAGGTGTTTTTTGTGCTCTTTATTTTTTACCCATTTTCGAAAGGGAAAAACCGAAAATCTCCTTTCCTGAAGGTAGCCCCTCCATTGGTTCAAAGGGCATAATCAAAGTTCAAATCCAGGACAATTTGGGTTTAAAAGAGTTACACGTTTTCGTTGTTCAAAAGGGATTGAGTAAAGAGGTATATTCGGAGAAGTTCCCAAAGGGGACAAAGGAAAAACAGGTTCAGATCACCTTTGAACCCAAGAAACTGGGCCTTTCCGAGGGCGAAGCCTCATTGATCGTCGAACTCGAAGATGCCTCTCTCTGGAGAGTGGGAAAGGGCAACAAAAGCTCCCGATCTCTTCCAGTCCTTATAGACTTTACCCCTCCTCAGTTGGAACTTCTCTCTTTCACTCGTTACGTATATCAAAATGGTTCAGGCGCAGTTTTGTTTAAAACAAGCGACGACGCATACGAAGCAGGGGTGAGGGTGGGCAAATGCTTCTTTAAAGCCTATCCCAAAAAGACTCAAAGCGGTATGTTTTGGAAATGCCTTTTTGGAATCCCCTTTTTATGCGAGAGCAGTCAAGCCGTAGTTTTAGCCAAAGACAAAGCAGGAAATGAATCTTCATGGGCTTTACCCTATGTGCTTCTTCCAAGGAAGATAAAAGAAGATAAGGTATCGGTTTCCGAAAATTTTATAACTACAAAGGTTTACCCTCTTCTTCCTCCCGATAAGAAAAACCTCTCTCCAGAGGAAGCTTTTAAGTATGTAAATGAAGAGTTGCGTCTTCAAAATGACACTTTTATTCAAAATTTAACCACCAATTCGATTTCGCAAATATTATGGAAAAGCGCCTTTATGCAGTTACCTAATAGTAAAGTTATGGCCACTTTTGGTGATCAAAGGACATATTTGTATAATGGCCAAGCAATAGGAAAATCAGTACATTTAGCCATCGACTTGGCTACCTCAGCAAATTCACCAGTAATCTGTGCAAACGATGGTATTGTCAAATTTGTTGGTAATATAGGAATTTACGGTAATACAGTCATTATAGATCATGGGCTTGGACTCATGACACTTTACGCTCACTTAAGCAGTTGGACTGTAAAAGAAGGAGAGGAGGTTAAAAAGGGAGAAATCATCGGTTATACTGGGGCAACAGGCTTTGCGGGAGGTGATCACTTACATTTTGCAGTGATGCTTTCGGGATATCCTGTCGATCCAGTAGAATGGTTTGATCAAAAGTGGTTAAACGAAAGGATACTCTCGGTTGTGGGGTTGGAGCAATAAGGGTATTTAAAATTCAAAATAAATCGAAAAATTTAAGTTTAAGCGTATCATTTTCTTTACTTATTGAGATAAGGCCTCCCAACAAGCGAAGGCGGCTTGTATTATGGGTGAGTTTTCTGTCAATTAAAAAACCTATCCTCCAATAGGAAAATTCTGGGCTCTTTTTAAAATGAAAAAGCCCCCATAGCATATCAAAATCCACTTTTGGACCTTTAGATTTGTAGGATATAAGGGTGAGGATCGGTAACCAATTGCGTTTAAAACCTTCGTTTTTCAGAGGTATTAAAAAAGGGAAAAGGAACTCTTCTTCGCCGTTTTCTTTGCTGGCAGAAAAAAGGGGCCATAAATTAAAGATATTAACCTTTTCTTCGTCGTTAAAGGTCTCTCTTTCCATAAGGCCTATAAGCATGAATCTCTCTTTTTGCATCTTTGTACCCGAAACTTCAGTGTACTCATAGGTATAAAGAGGCCATAAAAACCAGAAACTTTTCTCGTTTAAAGCTTCCTTATTTCTAAAAAGGGGAAAGACCTTCTGTTCTTTATCATCGAAGGCTAAAAATGGCCAAAATTCCCATCTTTTTTGGCCCTCTTTAAAATGTTTGTGATGCAAAAAAGGGGGAAGTAAGAATACAGACTCATAGGTAGGGGTTTTGAGGGAAGCGTAGAAGGGGAAATAAAGACGCAAGGAGAATTGAGCCTCCATAAACTTCTCATCTTGCCACACATAAAAGGGCCATAAAGTGAATCCCTTCTCCCCTCTTTCGGAAACTCGATGACCCCAGAAGGGAAAGAGGTCGATCCCTTCTGTTTTCCCTTTGTACAACTTGAAGAAAGGCCATAGAAATTTATAAGTGGTAGTCCCTTTGTCAATTACCCGAGTATATAAAGGCCAAAGTACAAAATCGATCTCATCCCTTCGGAAACGGTCTTTAATTTCTCCGAAAAGTGGGAAGAGCCCCCAATAAAACTCTCCTTCTTCGCTTTTTCCCCAATAAAGGGTAAAGAAGGAAAAAAACTTATGTGTTTCAAAATTCAAAAACGGGAAAAAGTATCCGCGCCTTAACCCCTCTTTCTCTTCAACTCCACCCAGAGGATATAAAATGTCAATCCTTTCGTATCCCTCAGTTTTGAAGCTGAAAAGGGGCCTTATCCCTCCCTCAAGCCCTTCAAGGCTTTTTTGCCAAAAACCAAAGGGACCCAAAACCTTAACGGTTTTAGTCTCATTATCGCTTTCATAAGTTAAAAGGGGCCAGAGATTAAGAGAATAAATAAAAGAGGGAACCAGACATATTGCAACTCCTATTAAAAAACCCCTTATATTAAAAAGGGACCTCAAAATATAAACCCCGCCAATGTTCCCAAGATGCTTATGGGAGTTTGTTCTTCTATCCCTTCCATAGCCTTTTGGACCTTTTTTAAGGTCTTTTCGGCTTCGGTGTAAAGTTTGTCGTCGGTCAAAAGTTTACCCAAGGTACCTTCTCCTCGATTCATCCGTTCGGCAAAAAGTTTAAATTCACTGGCGCTCTGTTTGAGATCGTTATATAGGGTCTCATCCGTCATCAGTTTTCCCAGGGTGCCTTTGCCCTCCTTTACGTTTTGGCTAACCTCTTCTAAGGAACTAAGGGTAGATTGCATCTTATCGAGTCCAGAAGAGGCTTTGTCCAACAACGGATTTAAACTTTTGGAAAAACTCTCCAAATTGGAGATCGTATTGTCCAAACGGGTTCTGTTCTGAACCAAAAATCCTTTGAATTCTCGACTCGAGTCCCTAAGGTTTATCACCAATTCCTTCACTGCCTCCCTTGTCTCTTTCTCTCCCATCAGATCCCTTAAAGCCTCCCCCATCTCCGCAAACCCTTGCGCTGTTTTTTGAAGCGATAAAAATAGCTGATCCAAATCAGGGGTAACGTAGGTGGAGAGAATGACCTCCCCCGGCTTAAGGGGTTCTTTTTGGGAAGTTCCAGGATCTATCTCTATGAATTTATCACCTAATGCCCCATGCGTCCTTAAAGTGGCCTTAGCGTCTTCAAAAAGCACCACCCCTTTGGAAAGGACAAACCTCACCTTCGCCATTTTTCCTTCCAGTTTGATCTCCTCCACCCTTCCAACCACAACTCCCGCTACCTCAACGGGAGCACCCTTGGTGAGACCGGAAACCGTTGGAAAAAGGGCAAAATAATGCTCGCCTTGAATCCTTTCGAGCTTACTCACCCTTAAACTCATATAGAGAAGGATCAAAAATCCTACCAAGAGAAAAACCCCCACCTTTACCTCTAAAGCCCTTTCTTTCCTCTTCATCTTAAAACCTCCCTCTTTAGATAAGCCTCAATCAAAGGATGTCTCGACTTTAAAACCTCTTCCACCGTACCTTCCATCTCTATCTTCCCTTCTTCTAACAACGCTATTCTATCACCTATGGCAATGGCAGTCTTTAAATCGTGAGTTATCACCACAAAGGTCTTGGAAAGGTTTCTTTGAAGTCCAGAAATTAACTCCTCGATGGTAAACGCGGTGACCGGATCAAGTCCGCTAGTTGGCTCATCACATAAGACTATTTCGGGATCCAAAACCAAAGCCCGAGCCAAAGCCACTCTTTTCTTCATGCCTCCACTCAGTTCCGAAGGATATTTATCCCAATCATTCTCATCAAGCCCAACTTGATAAAGCCTCTCTTTAACAATCTTCTGGATCTCCTCCTCGGGAAGTTTTGTGTGCTCCCAAAGCGGAAAAGCCACATTTTCAAATACAGTAAGCGAATCAAACAGAGCGCTTTCTTGAAAAAGCATGCCAAACCTTTTTCTCATCTCTAAAAGTTCTTTACGAGACATCTTGGTAATATCTTTACCATCGATTATTATACTCCCTTCATCAGGGAATATAAGACCTATTATATGTTTCAAAAGCACACTTTTGCCGGCACCACTTCTTCCTAAAATTACCGTGGTAAATCCACGGTAAATCTTCAAGTTTATTCCTCTCAATACCTCTTTTCCTCCTAAAGTTTTGCGCAATTCTTTTATTTCTATCATGTCAGAACATTAAGGCCGTAAGGATATAATCACTAATGAGTATCATTACCAAAGAGAAAACCACACTCTCAGTGGTAGCTCTTCCCACTCCTTCGGCTCCCCCCTTTACCGTATAGCCTTTGTAACAACATATTAATCCTATAAGTGCACCAAAAACACATGACTTTATTAATCCATAGTAAATATCTGAGAGGTCCACGTATTTTTCTATATTACTAATAAAGGCCCCAGGATTTACTCCCAAAACCCACACACCTATACCGTAACCACCTGCAACTCCAATAAAGTCCGATATACTGGTTAAAATGGGGCTCACTGAGGTTAAGGCCAAAATCCGAGGCACTATCAGGTAACTTATTGGATTGATGGCCATAGCCTCCATGGCGTCTATCTGTTCCGTGACCCTCATTGAACCGAGTTCAGCAGCCATGGCTGCTCCAGCCCTTGCGGTAAGCATAACCCCCGTAAACACCGGCCCCAATTCCCTCACCATTGCCAGGGCCAGTGAAACGCCCACCATGCTTTCGGCTCCGAATTTTCTCAAGGCATAAAAGGTTTGTATAACGAAGACCATCCCTATAAAAGCGCTACTCAAAACTATAACGGGAAGCGAGTCGATCCCTGTCCTCTCAATCTGTTTAAACCAAAGTCTGCCCCTCAAAGGGGCACCATAGCGTAAGCATTTATAGCCTAAAAGGCCAATCCCCCCCAATTCCTCAAGTTTGGAGATGAACCATTTAAACATCTTCGTCCTTGAAAATTCTTTTGTTTTTCCCAGCTAAACAGAGCACCTCATAAGGAATCGTACAAGCCCAATACGCCATCTCTTCGGCTCCTATACCTTCACCTAACAAAATGACCTCATCACCTACCTCAACTTCAGGGAGTTCGGTTAAGTCCAAAATGGTAGAATCCATGGTGACCCTTCCGATGACGGGGGCCTTTTTGCCCTTAACCAAAACCCAACCCCTATTCGATAGGGCTCGAAGGTATCCATCGGCATACCCCACGGGGATGATTCCTATGCGACTGTTTCGAGAGGCATACCAAGTCCTTCCATAACTGACAGGCCATCCTTTGGGAATCTCCTTTATGGCGATAATCCTCGTCTTCCAACACATAAGCGGCTTGAGGGGAAGAGAGAAACGCCTCTTAAACTCAAGAGAAGGGTGAACGCCGTAAAGGGTTATCCCAGGACGAACCATGTCGAAATGAGTGAGGGAAGAAGAGAATAGAGCTGAACTGTTAGCCATATGGTACTTCAGACTTAAACTTTTTTTTTCCAAAAAAGACCTTATGGAGTTGAAGATTCTAAGCTGTTCATGGAAAAAATCATCGCCCTCCTCGGCGGTACTAAAGTGAGAAGCTAACCCTTCCATTTCTATCAAGGGGATCTTCTCCATTTCCTCTATTACCTCTTTTACTTTGTCCGGCAAAATCCCGAATCGGCCCATCCCGGTATCAACCTTCAGGTGAACCTTTATTCTTTTGTTCCATTTTCGGGCTTTCTCCGATAACCTGATTAAGTCCTCCAAATTATCCACTATGGGGATTAAAGAGTGAGTAATTATGTATTCTTCCTCTCCTTTTAAAAAACCCCCCAGGAGAAAAATTTTCCCTTTAATACCAGCTTCCCTCAAGGTTACCCCTTCGTTAACGTTTGCCACACCGAAAGCCTTAACCCCCAGCTCTTCAAGACGGGCGGATACCACTTGAGCTCCATGACCGTAAGCATCGGCTTTCACCACAGCCATTATCATTACTTGGGGAGCTAATTGGCTTCTTATTACCTTGAGGTTATGTTCAAGAGCCCTAAGGTTTATCTCGACCCAGGTATGAGATTCAAAGGACATAAAACCATCCTCTTTATGGCCGAGTTTAGCCTTTAATCCTCATCCCGTCAACGCTTGACACTCCATCTCTGAGAGATAGAATTTCCCACATGTTGCGATACCTTCTAAAAAGGCTCTTAGGAATGATACCCATCTTATGGGGGATCACCCTCATCTCATTCTTGGTCATCCACCTCGCTCCCGGAGAACCCACCGGTCTTATGGGAGACTTTAACCCAAAAATCACCAAAGAAGCAAGGGAACGATTGAGGGCTTATTATGGATTGGACAAACCTTTACATATACAATACCTTATTTGGACAAAAAAGGTCTTAACTCTAGATTTCGGTCGCTCTTTCGCCCCAGACCAAAGGCCCGTCATCGAGAAAATAATGGAAAGAATCCCCATCACCTTGACGATCAACCTGCTCTCCTTTGCTCTTATCTTTTTTGCCGCTATCCCTATAGGTATATATTGTGCAAGACATCAAGGCAGTTTCGGTGACAAGTTTTTCACCATGTTTGTCTTTATCGGTTATGCCATCCCGAGCTTTTGGCTTGCTTTAATGCTAATAGCTCTTTTCGGAGTCAAATTGGGATGGCTTCCCGTTTCGGGAATTAAATCGGTCCTGGGCTCCGAATCCATGGGAACGTTTGAAAGATTCCTCGACGTTTCTAAACACCTATTGCTTCCGATTCTGGTATCGGCTTTTGGAGGACTCGCGGGACTGGCTCGCTATATGCGTTCGAGTCTCATCGAGGTCTTAAACCAGGAATACATCCTCGCTGCCAGGGCTAAGGGGCTACCCGAAAAAACGGTAATTTATAAACATGCTTTAAGAAACGCCCTGCTTCCAGTTATAACAATACTCGGCCTTTCCGTACCGGGTCTCATAGGGGGAAGCGTAATCTTTGAGAGCATTTTCTCCATACCCGGAATGGGACAGCTTTTTTATTATAGCGTAATGGCCCGAGACTATCCGGTAATCATGGGGATAGTGGTTATAGGGGCGGTGCTTACTTTATTGGGCAATCTTTTGGCGGACATAGCTTACGCAATAGCGGATCCACGGATAAGAGTCGAATGAGCTTCTGGGGGAGGTTTTTCCAGAATCGCTCGGCTTTAATCGGGGGGGCCTTGATAATAATCCTTTTCGGTAGTTCCATCTTAGCCCCTTTACTCTCCCCCTATAAGCCCGACGAAGTAAATCTCCGAGAGGTTTTGTCTCCGCCTTCGAGGCAACATCCTTTAGGTACGGATGAACTCGGTCGAGACGTATTATCCCGGATATTATGGGGAGGAAGGGTTTCTTTGCTTGTGGGATTTGTGGCTGTAGGCATCTCCACCTTAGTGGGAATCTTCTTCGGAGCTTTAGCTGGATATTACGGAAGATGGGTGGATAGCCTCATCATGAGGTTTGTGGACATAATGCTATGTTTCCCCACCTTCTTTCTCATACTGGCCGTAATCGCCTTTTTGGAAGCCACACTATGGAACATAATGGCCATAATAGGCCTCACCAGCTGGATGGGGGTTACGAGACTTGTAAGAGCCGAGTTTCTTTCGTTAAAAGAAAGGGACTTCGTTTTAGCCGCAAGATCCATTGGGGCTTCGAGTTTCCGGATCATATTCCACCATATCCTGCCTAACGCCTTGGGGCCGGTTTTCGTCTCAGCAATTCTAGGAATGGGAAACGCTATATTGGTGGAATCAGCTCTGAGCTTCCTCGGAATCGGGATCCAACCCCCCTCAGCAAGCTGGGGAAACATGTTAACTTCAGGAAAGGATTATTTAGAAGTGGCTTGGTGGCTCTCCTTATTCCCAGGGTTGGCTATCCTTATAACAGTCCTCGGGTTTAACCTGTTGGGAGAAGGGCTCAAAGACGCCTTGAACCCAAGGCTAAACGATAAAAGCGTTTAAAATATTCAATTCCCGAAATGACGCTCAAAAAAAGGGCTACCCATAGAAGATAAGTGCCAATCTTTTGCATATCCACTGAAAAATAAGGATAATGAAGGATTAAAAGGTTTAACGAAGAAAGTTGAAACAAAGTCTTGATCTTTCCAGACCATCTGGCAGGTATGATCTCCCCCTTTTCTGCTATAATTGCTCTTAAATTAGTTATTATTATTTCTCTTGCCAAAATAACTGATGCCATCCATCCTTCTACTCTCTTTAACTCAACAAGAAATATCAATACAATAAGTACTAAAAGCTTATCAGTCATAGGATCCAATAACTTTCCAATTGTAGTAACACAATTATATCTTCTTGCTAAAAGACCGTCGAAAAAATCGCTTAAAGCTGCTACAAAAAATAATATCGCTGCTATTAGATTTGTAGTTCTTCCAGGAATACACAAAAATGAAACGATAGCCGGTATCAAAATAACCCTAAATATGGTTAATTTTGTTGGCAAGTTCAAAATTTTTCTCCTTTTAAAAGCGAATAATGCTTTAAAACCTTTTTTACATAACTCTGAGTTTCTGGGTAAGGAGGTATTGATCTTATCTGTTCCACTATTTGAGGCCCAGCGTTATAAGCTGCCAAGGCCAAAGAAAGGTCACCGAATTTTTCGATTAGGTATTTTAAGTATCTTACTCCTCCCTCCACATTTTGATGAGGGTCGAAAGGATCCTGGATGCCCAAAATCCTTGCGGTCTCGGGCATAAGTTGCATTAATCCCATAGCCCCTTTGGGAGAGAGGGCTCGGGCATCGTACATGGATTCTGCCTTTATAATGGCTTTTACCAAGAGCGGGTCAACTCCATGACAGGAGGCTATCTCTTCCACGATTCTGTCGAAATGTTCAAAGGAATGGGGGGAGGTCTTTTTTCTTTCTCTTTCTTTCAAATACAATCTCCAGGGGTAATTTCCGGAAGGGACGTTACTGAAATGAATAACCCCGTCTTCATCGACGTAAGAGAAGATATCAGCCCTTGAAAGGAGGGGGATTGTGAAGAGTATTTTGATAATTAAGAACAAAAACCAATTACGAAACACATTGAATTTATAGCAAATTTGGTGAAAAATTACCAAGAGGACCGATGAAGGCTTTAGGCGATCTTCTTCGTCAGATTCCCGAAGGGATTATAGCCAGAAGGATTTCCGTAGGGGTATTTTGGACGGCTGTGGAAGGTTTAAGAATGGGTTTGGCTTCCACTATAGCCGAAGGGCATCCCCATGTAGATTCCCCGGTAAGGGAAGCGGGGGAGCTTGAGGGTAGGCCTTTACGAGAATTAGCTCAACTTTTATTTGAAGGATCGCTCCTTGAGGCTTCTATTGGCTTAGCCGCCTTAAATGCCGGTCTTCCCCTTGATGAAAAAAGACTTATAGAGGGAAATGCCTCTCAGTTTCTCCTTGCAAAAGCCGAAGGAAAGACCACAGTTATTGTGGGACATTTCCCTTTCGTGGAAGAACTAAAAAAATCGGCGAAGGAACTTTGGGTCTTAGAACTAAAACCCCGGGAAGGTGATATTGATGCTAAGTACGCTTCTCAGATCTTACCCCAGGCAGAGGTCATTGGCATAACCAGCACTACTCTCATCAATCGCACCTTCGAAGGGATAATGCGCCTTTGTCCTCCTAAAAGTTTCAAGATGCTCATAGGACCTTCCACTCCGTTGAGTCCCTTTTTGTTTGAGCTTGGTCTTGATGCCCTCTCTGGAGCGTTAGTGGTAGATCAACAGAAGGTTTATAAATACCTTCTGCAGGGAGCAACTTTTAAGCAAATTCACAAAAGCGGCGCAGTAAAACTTTACTTGATGTTAAAATGCTAAAAGCACCACCTGGGTATTCCTTAATAGAAGAAAAAGGACTTAAAGCCATAGTAAAGGATCAGTACCTTGACTTTTTCTGGAATGAGGGCTTTTTCCAACCCCAAACCCTATTCCAAGATCTTTCTCCTTCTCACTTGGTAGGAAGAACCAAACTCATGTTGTTTGTGAAAAATGACTTGGTCTTTGTAATAAGGCGTAACTTCCACGGTGGAATATTCGGAAAGGTTTTTAAAGATGTATTCCTTGACGGATCGAGGCCTCACCGGGAACTTTTTATCATGTGGCGTTTGAGAGAAGTGGGGATCAAAACGGCCGAACCTATCGCTTCTTTTACCGTAAATTTTGGACCCTTCAAGAGGACTTATTTAATAACTTCTTATATCCAAGGAGGCAAAGATTTTCTGGAGGTATTAGAAAATACCAACCCTTCTTTAAAAAGAAGAGAAATCTTTTACCAAGCAGGTGCTCTAATTAGGAAAATACATGACTTAGGGGTTTATCATCCCGATCTTCAACTTAAGAATTTTCTTCTTAAAGGCGAAGACGTCTACATCCTGGATTTCGATAAGGCTTACCAAAGGATACCCCTGCCGTTGAGCTTACGTTTTAAGAACCTTTTCAGGTTCTTGCGCTCTCTGGAGAAAGCCAGAACCAAAGGTATGCGTATTTCCCCCAAGGAAATCCTTTCCTTTTGGAAAGGCTACGCTCAGGGGAACCCGCTTTACGAAACCGAGCTGAGAAAAAGGATACGTTTTTTGCCCTTTGCAAAGTTCATATGGAGAATCGGATGGAAGATCGAGGGAATTTTTTAGCGTCTTATTATGTCCCCCAAGGTTATGGGCTTCGCTTCTTCCCGATACTCGCCTCTATGGGCTAAGGCCTTTGTGCTCAAACCCATTCGTCGAGCTTTGGGATCAAAATGGACGATCATGGCCGTTACTTCCTGCCCCACCTTATAAAGCTCTTCCACTTTCTTAAAGCTCCCTTCTTCCTGCTCCATCTCCGAGACGTGAAGTAATCCCTCTATGCCCTCTTCCACTTCCACAAAGGCCCCAAATTGGGTCACATTGGTAACAACCCCTTTCACCACTTGACCTACCTTGTACCTTTCATGGGCGCTAAGCCACGGATCGGGTTTGAGTTGCTTAATCCCTAAGGAAATCTTTTCGTTTTGTCTGTCGATCTTAAGAACTACCGCTTCGACCTCTTGGCCCTTCTTAAATATCTCTCGAAGGTTTTTAGGTCGGCGACTCCAAGAAATATTGGAAACGTGAATCAGCCCATCTATGCCCTCTTCTATACCTACAAAAACACCGAAATCGGTAACGCTTTTGACTTGACCGATGATCCTGGTACCTACCGGATAACGTTCTTCAATAGTATCCCAAGGATTTGGTTCCAGTTGCTTTAGACCCAGGGACATTCTCCGTTTCTCGGGCTCAACCTTTAATACCACTGCCTCAACCCAATCTCCGATGTTCACATACTTGGAAGGATGCTTTATTTTTTTGCCCCACACCATATCATTCACATGGATAAGCCCTTCTATCCCCTTTTCAATCTCCACAAACACTCCATAATCGGCGATACCTATTACCTTACCCCTTACCCTTGTGCCTTCGGGGTATTTTTGAGCTGCGTCCTTCCAAGGATCGGGCTCAAGTTGTTTCAAACCCAAGGATAACTTTTCCTTCTGGGCATCAAATTTCAAAACTTTCACCCTCACCTTTTGGCCCACTTTCAATAACTCGGAAGGATGCTTTAACCTTCCCCAAGTCATATCGCTTATATGTAAAAAGCCGTCTATCCCCCCCACATCTATGAAGGCCCCGTAGTCCGTAATGGTCTTTACCACTCCCTCCAAAACTGCCCCTTCCTGTAACTTGTTTATCGTCTCCTGTCTGCGTTTCTCTTTCTCTCTCTCAAGATAGGCCCGGCGAGAAAGGACCACGTTCCCTTGATGTCTGTTGGCCTTAAGGACCTTAAAAAACGACCTCTTACCCAGGTAAAGGGAATAATCCTTGGGGGGCTTAAGGTCAACCTGACTCAAAGGCAAAAAGGCCTTTATCCCCGCCCCCAGATCAACCGTAAAACCTCCCTTGACCCTTTCCCTTATTATACCTTCTACGGACTTATCCTTATCCTTTTGGGCTTCCATTATGTTTTCCCATATCCTCATACGATCCGCTTTTATCTTGGAAATGATGACCTTTCCCAGTTCATCTTCACATCTTTCCAAAAACACCTCCACCTTATCACCAGGGCTAACCCTTATTTTCCCTTCAAGATCCACAAATTCCGAAATGGGAATCATCCCTTCGCTTTTAAGCCCTACGTCCACCGTCACATAATCGTCTTTCACTTCCACTACGGTCCCTGTTACCACTTTCCCTTCACTTATTCCTTGGAAGGAATGTTCGTAAAGCTCTTCCAGCGTCTTTTGGTCCAATTCCATCTCTTCCCCCTAAGCCCTGTTTAAACATATGGTATCACAAAGCCATAAGCCTTTCATAGACTTTCTTTATCAAACTGGGAGGAGTAGAAGCACCTCCGGTAACTCCCACCTTTTTTGCCATTTTCAAAAGTTCTGGCCTTATTTCTTCAGGCCCCTCGATGTGATAGGTACGAGGCTGAACCCTCTTACAAACCTCCACCATCCTCCGGGTATTGGCGCTTTCCTTTCCTCCTATCACGAACAGGAGATCCACTTTTTTCGCCAATTCTATAGCTTCCTTCTGTCTTTTTTGAGCCGCTTCACATAAGGTATTATAGACGTTCATCTCTCTCACCCGCTCAAAAAGAAAGCCCAGAATCTCTTTAACCCTTTCCGGTTCTTGAGTGGTCTGTATGAGAAGGGCTATCTTCCTTTTGGGTAAGCTTTCCGGTATGTCTTCAAGGGACTCTATAACAATGGTTTTTCCTTTCGTATAACTTAATATACCTTTTACCTCTGCATGATCTTTTTCACCTATTATTAGGATGGAAAAACCTTTTTGACTTAGACTTTGGGCGAGCTTTTGGACCTTTTTTACGTTTGGACAAGTCCCATCGATAATCGGTATATTTCTTTTTTTCAAATCCGCAAGAGCCTCTTTCGTAATACCATGAGATCTTATTATCACCGGCCCTTTAAGTACCTCTGTAACCGAATCCAATACCTTTAAGCCCTTCTCCTTCAATTCATCGATAACCCTTTGATTATGGATCAAAGGACCAATCGAGAAAACCTCACCATACTCCTTTAGGGCTTTTTCGACGAGCTTTAACGCCCTTTTAACCCCAAAACAAAAACCAGCCTCTTGGGCTAGGATGATTTCCATCCCTTATAATTTTTCCCTTATTTTTTCCAACATTAACTCCACCACCTCTTCAGGCGTAAGATGAGTGGAGTCCACGAAAATGGCACCCTCAGGGATCTTAAGAGGCGCTATCTCACGGGTTTGATCTTGAAGATCCCTTTTCTTAACTTCTTCCAAAACCTCTTGGAAGGTGACGTTTTTGTCTTTCGATAAAAGTTCTCGATATCTTCTTCGTGCCCTTTCTTCCAAAGAAGCATCGAGATAAAATTTAACATCCGCATCAGGAAAAACCACACTCCCTGTGTCTCTTCCTTCGGCCACAATGCCCCCTTCTTGACCTACTTTCCTTTGAATCGCCCATAGCACTTCCCTTATTTCCCGGATCCGAGAGATGAAAGAGGCCATCATCCCCACTTCTTGCTCGCGGATTTTTTCGCTTACATCCTCCCCATCGAGGAATATCCTTCCGTCGGGACCGAGTTGAAGCAAAACTTGAGAAGAGAGCCTCTTTAACCCCTCAAGGTCATCTGGCCTTATTCCTTCCCTTATCGCCTTCAAAGCTAAAGCCCTATAAGTGGCCCCGGTGTCCAAATACTTATAGCCTAAACGCCGAGCTAAGGCTTTAGCCACCGTACTTTTACCAGCCCCTGCAGGGCCATCGATCGTTATTATTAACTTATTGCCCATCTTTTAAACGAGTCCAGTAACCGCCTATTCTCCTCGGGTTTACCTATTGTCACCCTGATGTATTCTGGAAGACCATATCCCGACATATCCCTGACCACAATCCTATCCTCTTCCAGTATCTTCAAAAGATCTCCCTTCTTCTCACCGACCCTCACCAAAAGGAAATTCGCTTGAGAAGGAACGTATTCTAAACCAAGCTCTTTTAAACCCTCCTCCAGAAACCTTCTGCCCTCCAGGACCAGCTCCCTTGTCCTTTTTTGAAAATCAAGATCCTCCAAAGCCCCAAGGGCTCCCGCCAAGCTCAAAAGGCTCACGTTAAAAGGTTGTCTTACCCTCTCCAAAACCTCCACTAACTCCTTACGGGCTATTCCATATCCTATCCTCAACCCGGCAAGACCGAAAAATTTCGAAAAAGTTCGTAAAATGATAAGGGAACGATCGATCTCCAATAACTTTCGGGGGTTTAAATAATCCACCTCTTCCACAAACTCCGCATAGGCGCAATCTAAAACGATCACCACCTCTTCTCTTATATTCTTTAAAAAATCCAAAAACTCCCTTTGAGTGAATATCGTACCTGTAGGATTATTGGGATTATCCAAAAAAATGATTTTCGTCTTTTCATTTATGAGACTTGCTACTCGAAATAAATTTATTTTGGGAAAATCAAGGGGAACCTCCTTCACGATTCCTCCCCTTGCTCTGGCCGAGATTCGATAATAGGCATAACCAGGCGAAGGAACCAAAACCTCATCGCCCTCTCGCAAAAAGGCCTTAATCACCATGTCGACGATCTCATTCGAACCGTTGCCCAAAACCAGGTTTCTCTCTTCTACTTTCAACCATTCGGCCAGCGCCTTTAGAAGTTTATTCCTCAAACCATCCGGATATCGGTGAACCCTCCATAAAGTCTCTTCAATCCTCTTCAAAGCCAAAGGCGAAGGTCCTAAAGGGTTCTCGTTGGCCGAAAGCCTTATCTCATCCTCTCGGTAATCCTTGCCCAAAGGATAAGAAGGAAGATCCATTATGTAAGGAGGAACTAAAAGCTTCGGCATCTCTTTACGAGGGCCTCCATATTTTCAAGTAATACTTTAAATTCATCCTCGGAAAGTCCTGCGCCCAAAGCTACTTTTTTGATCATCTCAGAAGAAGGAATGTCTTGAGGTGCATGGGCATCGCTCCCAAATACCAGTTTGGCTCCGCTTGTTTTTGCCAATTTAACCAAATGGCCGTTAGTCAAGCAATGACCTCGGCGACCGCTTATTTCGAGAAAAACCCCGAATTTTTTAGCAAGTTCCACCTCTTCGGGGGAAATCAATCCCGGATGGGCCAAAATATCCGCTTTGCCCTCTATAGCGGCGAGGTTAGTACCGGCTGGAACCGGTTCCACAATCGTCTCACCGTGGACCAGGATAAGTGAGGCGCCCAAACTTCTGGACCTTTCTATCAAATGGGGAATAAGTGCCGGTGGGCAATGGGTTATCTCCACTCCTGGAATTACTCTCATTTGAGTATGAGGCCCTATGCGCTCGCACAGTTTAAGGAGAGCTTCTATAACTTGTTCCAGGTTTGAAGGCCCTACGTGATCCGTTATGGCTAAAGCCTTATATCCCTGAGCCTCATATCGCCTTACCAGTTCCTCAGGCAAAAGCTCACCATCACTTAGAAGAGAGTGGGTGTGGAGGTCTATCATGAAAAGAGAGAATTACATCTTATAGGTTCCTTCGTCAACCTGTTCAAGAAGTTCGTCCAAGGTTTTTTCTTCCTCACTTTGGACTTGGGATTGTTTGGATTTTTCGAGGACCTCCTCGTTGACGAAAATTGAAGCCCCCGTTCTCAAAGCTAAGGCTATGGCATCTGAGGGTCTGGAATCGATCTCGTAAACCTTTCCGTCCAATTCTATATAGATAAGCGCATAATAGGTGTTTTCTTTTAAGTCCGTTACCTCAATCCTCAGAACCTTAGCTCCAAGGGTCTCCAGGATATTTTTCATCAAGTCATGGGTCATGGGACGAGCTAACTTCACCTTTTCCAGTTGGGTAGCTATAGCGGAAGCCTCAAAAAAACCTATCCAAATCGGAAGGACATCCTCGCTTTGCGGGTCTTTCAAGATCACAATGGGAGTATTGGTATAAGGGTCTACCGTTAAACCTCCAACTATCATCTCTCGAAACTTCTTTTCCTTCACGCGTATAATACCTCCTTTTTTTCCAAATGAAGTTCACCCCTTAAGCAATTGGGGAGCCCCTCTTTTATTTTAACCCACACGGTCTTCCCGATAAGACCGATAGGCCCCTGGAAAACGACCACCCGATTGCACCTACTCCTTCCTTTAAGTTGGCCTTGTCGGTCCCCACATCCCTCTACCAACACCTCGAGCACTTGTCCCTCCAAGGCTTTATTCTTCTCCAGGGTGATCTTCCTTTGGAGGCTTTGAAGTTCTTCGAGACGCCTTGCTTTAACCTCTTCCGGAACGTCATCCGGCCATTCTGAGGCCAAAGTACCTTTCCTCGGACTATACTTGAAAGAGAAGAGCCCATCAAATCTCACCCGTCTGACAAGATCAAGGGTCTCCTCAAAATCCTCTTCCTCCTCTCCAGGAAATCCCACGATCACATCCGCGGTAATGGCTATTTCAGGTACCACCTCCCTCAATCGCTCTATCTTTTGAAGGTATTCCTCTCGCGTATATCCCCTTCTCATCATCTTCAGGATCTTATTCGAACCGGCCTGGAAAGGAAGATGAATGTGTTCACAAAGTTGAGGTATCTCTTTAAAGGCCAATATAAGATCCTCCCCAAGATCCTTGGGATGAGAGGTGGTAAACCGGATCCGCTCAATACCAGGAATCTCCGCGATCTTCCTCAAAAGCTCCACAAACGAACATTCTCCCGGAGATTTTTTACCATAAGCGTTAACGTTTTGCCCAAGCAATATAACTTCTTTAACACCCTCCTTCGCCAGTAACCTTATCTCCTTTAGAATCTCTTGACTCGGCCGACTTTTTTCAGGCCCTCTTACGTAAGGGACTATGCAGTAAGAACAAAAATTATCACAGCCTTGCATTATATTCACATAAGCCCTCACCGAACGAGAAAGGGGAAGGAGGACCCTCTGCGAAGGGTCCTCCTTAAAACCTATCATACACACCCTTTCCCCCTTAGTGATCCTTTCCAAACCTCCCGGGAAGTCATCTATTCTATCCGGCCCAAGCACCATATCCACTTGAGGAAAACGCTCCAAAAGATTCTCCCCTTCCTGTTGGGCTAAACACCCCATCACGACGATCTTAAGCTCGGGCCTCTTTTCCTTCAGTTTTTTGAAACGACCAAGGAGGCTATAAACCTTATGTTCCGGCTTTTTGCGGACAGTACAAGTATTGATCACAATTAAATCAGCCTCTTCGGGAAGGAAAACCTCCTCATATCCCTGCTCCATTAAAAGCGCAAGAACCCTCTCGGAATCCCTCTCGTTCATCTGGCAGCCGAAAGTCTGTAGAAAAACCCCTTTCAACTCCTCACCCTAAATCGCTCTTCCAGTTTTTTCATTTTTTCCACTATTCCACCATATTCGAGCTCAGAATAATGAAGCATAGCGGGTCCCGAGAAACCTTGCCTTCGGATCTCCAATGCCTTTTCAGCCACCTTCATCCTGATGTAATCCCAAAACGGATGATCAAAACAATCCACAGGTTCCGTTAATTTTCCGTTATGCACACAAAAGGCTGCACACGAGATAACGGGTGGACCATCGAAGAAAGAAATAGTGGAATTAAGCTTTACTGGCATGAGAGGCCCATTATGACTTCCTCTCATAAACCCAGCCACATAATGACCTATACTGAAAGCCGAAAGCACCTCGCCTGTGGCTGGAAAATCCCCTTGAACCCTGACCAACATCACCGGATCATCTTTACCCACGTATTTCCCCGCTATATTGTGAAGCCTGGTGGTACTGGCTGAAACGGCTATCTCCCCTGTTCGACGAGAATGGATCTTTTCCACCACGAAGCGTTCGTTATCCCTTAAAAGAGCTGCGATATCATAAAGTTCCTCGGGAGCATTGAGCTCGATGATCCTATCGCCTTCGGTATAATTGACATCCATTATGGTGAACTTGAAGCCTTGAGCCATGGAAGGGCTGAGAATTAAACCCGCACAATACATGGGATCAGCAAAGGCCAGGTACAAAGGCAGATTAAAAGCACCGGGTTCAGTCTTATCAGCGGCGAAGAACAAGAAAGGTTCGTTTGGCCTTTCCTCAAATTCCATCTCCGCTACCGCAGGACCCATACCCTTTACGTTACCACTGAAGGCATCCTTCAAAAGGTCTTGCCCTGCCCCATAAAGCCCTTGGGCCTTTGCCACTTCGGTTCCCGCGCGAAAGGCATCCCACGCTAACTTATGTACCTCCGCATTACCTTCTCCTCTTTTGTGGGACATGAGAATCGCTATATCATCACCGGTGTGAGACACGTAAAAGTCCTCGATCAACCCCTTCTTCTTGCCCTCCTCCTCTACGAACTCCCTTACCCTGGCGATCAATGCCTGAGAGGGCTTAAGGTGTCCTCCTATTGAACCTATATCCGCCTTGATCACGCTTAAAGTTATCCTCATCCTTCACCTCCTCTATAATTTAAACCCCATAATTTATTTTTTCCAATTCCTCATAAGCGGTCAAATCAGCTCGAAGGGGGGTTATGGAAACAAAACCGTTTGCCACCGCATGCGCATCGGTACCCTCTTCCAAAACGAACTCGGGCTCTTTCCCGCCAATCCAATAAAACTTGGCCCCTCGCGGATCCAAAGCTTCTACCACGTAATTGTTGAAAACCCGCCTTGAAGGCCTGGTAAGCTTGAAACCCGCTATAAACTCCCAAGGTAAATTAGGTACGTTCACGTTTAAAATCGTTTTCGGCGGCAAAGGGTTTGAGGAAAGCCTTTCGATCAATTTAAAAACCACCCGAGCGGCGGTTTCATAAAAATGGTCCTTTCTTGCCGCCATCGAAATGGCAATGGCCTGTATCCCTAATATGCTTGACTCGAGGGCCGCTGCCACTGTGCCCGAGTAAAATATCTCCTCACCCATATTAGGCCCGTTATTGGGACCCGAAATGACCAAATGGGGTGGCTCTTTTAAAATCACCTTCAAGGCCAAATGAACACAATCCACAGGCGTCCCATCACTCGCCCATACCCCTTCTTCAACCTCCCAAAGCCTGACCGGATCTCTCAAAGAAATGGCATGTGAAATACCCGTCCTTTCCCCTTGAGGGGCTACCACTATGACCTCAAATTTCTCCCTTAAAAAATCCCGCAAAATCTTAAGACCCGAAGCATGAACCCCATCGTCGTTGGTTAAAAGGATCCTCATACTGACCTAATTTAAGGAACTTGCCCCCCTTCGTCAAGCTTCTGAACAAGGTTCAATCTCTCTTTTAGGACCTCGCTTAAAGAGAGGACCACCTCAGCATAAGGTTCGCTTAAGTTGTATTTCATAATTATGCGTTTTTTGAATTCCAAAGGGGAATCTACACAGTAGCCTTCCTTTTTTAAGTAATTGGCAATACTTGCCAAAGCATCTGGAAGGCTAAATAAATCAACCTTTCCATCTCCATCGAAGTCATACCCGTAAATCAAGTAACTGGAAGGCACAAATTGAGGATAGCCAAATGCACCAAATATGGAACCTCTCAAACTCAATATATCTATTCCCCTTTGATAACCTATGGTAATAAGCGTTACAAGTTCCTTGTAAGCCCATTTTGAACGCCTTTTATAACGTGTTTTAATGGTCTCATCTTCTAAACTTATACTTTCTGGTAAATATTTCTTAAAAAGCTCTTCCTCACCAGAAAGGGCAAGGTTGAAAAGTTGATCAAAAACCTCGTATTTTCCTGGATTATTTCCTAAATCGCTTTCTACAAGTAAAATCGCAACAATTAGCTCTTTCTCCACTTGAAAAACGCCTTCTATTTCCTCCAAAAGCTTCCGGTTTTCCAAAATAAACTTTTTGGCCCTCTCAATCCTTTCGTCTTTTAAAAAATTATGATAAGGCAAACTCTTTTCATTCCAAGTTAAGCTTCTGATCATCACCTCAGGGGAAAACTTCATAATTTTGGAAGAAAAAAGCTTTTCTATATAACTCTCTGGAAGTTGCTCCTTAAGCTCATTCTTTATTCTCTCCTTAAAGTTCTCTATGAAGAAAATTACTCCCTCATCGATCTCCGTTTCGCCTCTTGCAACATCCTTTTTCCGCAAGGGGGTGAAAATTAATATTAATAAAAGCAAAAGGAGCAAAATCCATTTCTTTATTCCACACTTATCTCCTCCCATTCCTCGAATGAAGGCCATTCTATCTCCAAAACACCCTCCTTAGAGAACCTGACTTTTATATCCTCCTTTTTAACAGGTCTAAGGAACTTTATCCTCAAACAATGGACCTCCTTTTTTCGAGAATAATCGACCTTAAAGGGCATATAGGTCCCCCATTCTATCCTTAATGGGCCAAAACAAAATTTCAAAAAATCCTCAAAGGCCATTAAGACTCACCTCCTTTCTAGTGGAATTGGATAAAGAGGAACCTATTAATCGCTTGGGCTGTTTCCTCAGGATTATCCAAAGGAACCGCATGTCCAGCTCTTGGAACTTCCACCACGTGAACCTTTGGAAGAAGCAAGGCTACTTTTTCCAGAACCTCTCTTTCCACCAAGTCGCTTTCCTCTCCGCGGATAAAAAGAGTGGGCATCCTTAAATTGGGCAAAAAATCCCATAAGTTAACGTCCCTTAAAACCTTTTTCCCCTCTCTCATTTTATGGATAAGCCTCACGTCGCAAAGCCACTCGAAAAGTCCATCATCTCCAGGCCGAGTGATTTTTTTAAGGTAAGATAGAGCCTTTTCGTAAGTGATACGGGGGTTTTCCTCCCTCAAGGCCTCGGCCATATCATGAAGGTGAAATCTGTCGGGACGAGTTCTTAAAGCGGAGAGTATCCTCTTCCTGCCCCTTTCCGAGAGTTCCGGAGCATAATCGATGACTACAAGTTTTTCTACCGCTTTTGGATAACTTGACGAATAAACGATGGCATTTCTTCCCCCCATAGAATGACCTATCAAGATAAGTCTTCCAAGGTTTAACCTCTTCCTTAAGGCTTCCACGTCTGAAACGAAATCAAAGGTGGTGTATCTCTCAAGAGGGACTCTGTCGCTTTTACCATGACCTCTCTGGTCAAGGGCTATGAATCGAAAAGGCCCTTCCAAATAGGGCAAGACAAATTCCCATACCTCAGCCGAATCACCAAATCCATGAAGTAGAATCACCGGTTCACCCTTCCCTTTCTCCAGATACCTGAGCTTTAGATGATCGTTCTCCAAAAAACCTTCCCTATCCCACAAGTTCGCTCCTCCTGAAAAGCGATTGAAACTCGTAACCCTTCTTTTGAAGCAATTCCCTGGCCCCCTCTTCCCGGTCGATAAGGGCCATAGCGAGCACAACCCGAAGTCCAAAGTTTTCACAAACCTCAATAGCTTTAAGCAGCGTGGCCCCCGTAGTCACCACATCCTCCACTACTGCAACCTTCATGCCTTCTCTCAAAGCCTTATCGCCTTCTATCCAAAGCCCTTTACCGTGTTTTTTGGGTTCTTTGCGAATTATAAAAGCATAAAGTGGATCCCCTTCCAGGTAACTTATCAGGGAAACCGCGGTCACTATAGGATCGGCACCAAGGGTTGGCCCCCCTATGGCCTCGATTTTTTCATTTGCGTTTTTGATCATTTGATAAAATAACTTCCCACACAAATAGGCCCCTTCAGGGGTCAAGGTGGTCTGTTTCGCATCGATATAAAAGCTTGACCTTTTCCCCGATGAAAGCAAAAAATCACCCTCTTCATAGGATCTCTCTTTTAATATTTGCCTGAGCCTTTCTTTTAGCTCCATCTCACACCTCTTTAGCAAAAAACTCCAATTGCATCCTCTCTCGAGGGGGACTTACGGGATAATTGCCAGTAAAGCAAGCATAGCAAAACTCATCCTCGTGTCCTTTAACGCACCTTTTCAATCCTTCAAGGCTCAAATAAGCCAAACTCTCCACCTCTAAAAATCGCCTTATATCCTCCACGGAAAGATTCGCGGCGATTAATTCCTCTTTGGTGGGAGTATCGATACCATAAAAACAGGGGCTTATGATGGGGGGTGAACTGATCCTCACGTGAATCTCTCGAGCCCCAGCTTGTCTCAACATGAACATGTTCTTTTTCATGGTGGTACCCCTCACTATCGAATCATCAATCACCACGATGCGTTTACCTTGAAGGACTTCCCTCACTGCGTTCAGTTTGACCTTCACTCCAAAATGTCTTATGGAATCTTGGGGCTCGATGAAGGTCCTTCCTACATAATGATTCCTTATAATCCCCAACTCTAAAGGAATTCCTGAATGGTGAGAGAAACCTATGGCTGAAGGCACACCCGAATCGGGTACGGGGATCACCACCTCCGCCTCCGCCGGAGCCTCCTCCGCGAGCTCTACTCCCAATTGCCTTCGAACTCGGTAGACGCTTTGTCCAAATAAGAAACTATCGGGCCTCGCAAAATAGACGAACTCGAAAATGCATTGCTTGGGTTTTGTTTTGGGAAAAGGGAAAAAGGAAAGGCACTTTTCCCCTTCGAACCAAACCACCTCTCCTGGCTCGATCTCCCTTATGAACTCAGCCCCAATGAGATCAAAGGCACAGGTCTCCGATCCCACCACCCATCCCTTTTTTAGCTTGCCCAATACCAAAGGCCTAAAGCCATAAGGATCCCTTACCGCTATTAATTCCTTTTCGTTCATGAAAAGGAGCGAATAAGCTCCTTCCACCTGCTTCAGGGCACTTACAAGTCGCTCGACCGGTTCTCCCTTTGCCCGAGCAAAAAGGTGAATTATGACTTCCGTGTCCGAGGTAGATTGGAAAATAGCTCCTTCTTTTTCCAATTCTCTTCTGATGATCCCGGCGTTGGTCAAATTTCCGTTATGGGCTATGGCGATGCCTCCGCGAGAATAATCGAAGATCAAAGGCTGAAGGTTTTTGGGGTGGCTTTGCCCCGTGGTAGAGTACCTCACATGACCTATGGCCAAAAAACCCGGCAGTTTTTTCAACTTCTCTCCGGTGAATACATCGGCCACAAGCCCCATGTCCCGATGATAATAGAGGGCTTTTCCGTCGGAACTCACAATCCCCGTACCTTCCTGTCCTCGATGCTGAAGGGCATATAAACCCAAATAGGTTAGGTTAGCCGCCTCCGGATGCCCATAAACGCCAAATACCCCACAACCCATCAAAATAGCTCCCTTTGACCCGAAGGTGGCGTAAATCCCAAATAGGCAAAGGCCTTTTGGGTAACCACCCTACCACGGGGGGTTCGCTTCAGAAAACCCATCTGGATCAAAAAGGGCTCGTGATGTTCTTCGATGGTATCCCGCTCCTCGTTCAATGCCGCACATATGGTCTCAATACCTACCGGTCCTCCTCCGAATTTTTCAATAATGGTCTTAAGGATGATTCGATCCATCTTGTCGAGCCCCTCTTGATCTATCTGCATAAAATCCAAAGCGTCTCTGGCCACCTCGGAGCTTATGACCCCATCTCCCTTAACCTGGGCATAATCCCTTACCCTTTTTAACAGCCTCAAGGCAATCCGGGGGGTCCCTCGCGATCTTTTGGCTATTTCTCGCGCTCCTTTGGGATCTAGGGGTATGGCTAAAGACTCGGAGGCCCTTATTATTATCTTCTCCAGTTCTTCCAAGTTATAATAATCCAGACGCAAAATCATCCCAAAACGAGCCCTCAAAGGCTCCGAAAGAAGGCCTATCCGGGTGGTGGCCCCAATAAGGGTGAACCTGGGCAACTTAAGCCGTATGGCCTTGGCCCCAGGACCTTGTCCTAATATTATGTCAAACCTAAACTCCTCCATCGCTGGATAAAGGGCTTCCTCAACGGGCTTACCCAATCGATGGATCTCATCGACAAACAGCACGTCACCGTCCTTTAAACTGGTGAGTATGGCCGCCAGATCCCCTATCTTTTCTATGGCCGGTCCGGAGGTCACCTTTATATTAACCCCAAGCTCCCGGGCTACCACAAAGGCCAACGTGGTTTTCCCCATACCAGGAGGACCATAAAGGAGAACGTGATCCAAGGGCTCACCCCTCTGTTTTGCCGCCTCTACGCATACTCTCAAATTGGCCTTTACGTGGTCTTGGCCTATGAAGTCGTCAAACGTGAGGGGCCTTAACCCCTCGAATCCTTTCTCTTCAGTTGAAAGCAAATCCTCCCTCTTCACCTTACCCTCAACATTATAGGAGAAAAAACCACCATAGAAAACATTCACACCGGGGTGAGTTTTTTAAAAGTTGGTGATACATTAATAAAAACCTTACAAACACCAAGAGGAGTTATGATGAAGACATGTATCTTAGGCGCTGGCAACCTGGGAACAACACTTGCCATTTATCTTCAAAAGAAAGTGAAAGAAGTTAGGCTTTGGACCCAAGAGGCAGATGTTGTGGAGAGCATAAGACTTCACCGGAGAAACCCCCGATATCTGCCCGGTGTGGAGCTTCCCCCAGGGTTGTTCGTAAGTTCGGAAGTGGAAAAGGTGATCGAGGGAGCTGAAATGCTAATCCTCGCAGTACCCTCTCACGGCATAAGGTCAGTCATTAGGCTTTTTGCCCCTTTTTTAAAAAACGAGGTCTTGATAGTCAACTTCGCCAAAGGACTCGAGCCCTCAAGCGGGAAGAGGTTGAGTCAGGTGATAAGGGAGGAATTGGAAGGAAGGGTTTTGCCCATTGTAGTCATCTCCGGGCCTTCGATAGCTAGGGAGATCCTTGAGGGGATCCCTACTTTTGTGAACGTGGCCTCGGAGAATTTAAAGTGGAGCTTAAAGGTCAAAGAAATAATGGAAGGACCTTCTTTTTTCCTTTACCCCACGGATGACGTAATAGGGGTTGAGGTGGGTGGAGCCTTTAAGAATGTTTTCGCCATCGCTGCAGGATTATGTGATGGACTCGGATTTGGCACAAATACCAAAGCAGCTATTCTCACCAAAAGCCTGACCGAATTGATCCTCTTAGGTGAATCCTTAGGCGCCAAGAAGGAGACCCTTTATGGACTTGCGGGTTTAGGTGACCTTTTGGTCACCAGTTTCAGCCCTCACAGTCGAAATAGGAGGTTTGGGGAAAAGATCGGAAAAGGCAAAACTCCTGAAGAAGCCGAGAGGGAAATCGGGCAAACCGTAGAAGGGATAAATGCCACCAAAGTGGCTAAGCGGATAGGGGAAGAGAAGGGGCTAAAGTTACCCATTGTGGAGTCCCTTTATCGATTATTATTCGAGGGAGGAAACCCCATAGAGGTTTTGAAGACTTTTTTATGATAAAATAGAATCAAACATGGAAGGAAGGTTTTATCGGATCATAACCCATAACGATATGGACGGCGTAGTTAGCGCAGCGCTTTGTTCTTACGCTTTGAAGATAAAAAAGGTTCATTTCGCTTCACCTTCCGCCGTAAGCCGGGGGATAATCAGCATAAACGAAAGGGACGTGGTATGTGATCTACCTTATCCTCTTATATGCGGACTTTGGTTCGATCATCACGAAGGGAACTTGGAGGAGTTAAAATTAAGAGGCATACCCTTGGAGGAGGTAAAAGGAAGGTTTGACCTCAAACCGAGTTGCAGTAGGGTCGTATTTGAGTTTTTCCAAGAAGAGAAGGTGAGTTTTCCTCTTTATTTGGAAGAAACAGTTCGAGAAACCGACGTGGTGGACGGTTTTCTATATTCAAGCCTTGATGATTGGAGGAGAGAAACACCCGGTAAGCTATTGGATAACTCCATTAAAGCCTCGGATTCCGACTTAAAGGAAAAACAGGCCTACTTAAGATATTTGGTCTCCCTGGTAAGGGATCACCCATTAGAGGAAGTGGTAAAAGACGAAAGGGTGAAAAGACGAGTAGAGAAGTACAAATTAGAAGAAGAAAGGATGCTTCGCCTTATAGAACAAGATGCCTATTTTTTGCCTTTTGATGCGCAAAAGGAACTGGTGGTTCTTGATCTGAGCAAACATAACCGCCGCCCTTGGGTCATCAAACAATTGGTTTCCTTGATCTACCCTGAAGCATTAGCGGTGATCGAGATCTTTCCCGTTTTCGAGAGAGAAGTAAAGACCACCAACTTCGGGATCTCCATGTCGCTTACTGTGAAGGCAAAAAATGGAATCTCCAAAGACATCGGAGAAATTATGCGGCAACTCAATATCGGGGATGGCCATAAGGGCGCAGCCGGAGGATTTGTAAAGGCCCGTTCCAAAGTGGAGATGTTGAAAAAGAAAGAAGAAGTGCTTAAAAGGATTTACGAGCTATGGAAAGCTCAGATGTAAGTAGTAAACTTTCCAGGTTAAAGGAACTGGTTACGGGTAAAAGAAAGATCCTCATTTTAACCCATCTCAATCCCGATCCTGACGCTTTAGCCAGTGCTTATGGACTGAGGTATCTTTTTAAGAAATGGGGCATCAATTCCATAATAGCCTACGATGGGGTTTTAGGAAGGCCAGAAAATCGGGCCATGATGAGGCGCTTGAGGATTCCCCTTTGTTCAATAAAGGCAATCGAACCCCGCAACTTCAGCATTATCGCAGTGGTTGACAGCCAACCTCCTTCCACTAATATTCCCCTTGCCCCACAAATTACGCCCACTATAGTTATAGACCACCATCCTATCGCTAAAAGGTCTTTAATAAACCGTATACCCTTTGTGGATATAAGACCTCAATATGGAAGTACTTCCACCATTGTGGCCTCTTACCTTCTGGAAGCGGGAATAGATTTGATCCCCACGGTGGCCACCGCCCTTTATTACGGCATCAAGTCAGATACCCGTGACCTTGGACCAAGTGCAAGTCAAGAGGACGTGAAAATGGCCGGCCTTCTTTATCCTAAAGTTTCCCTTAAATTACTCTCCGAAATAGAGAATCCTAAACTTCCTCGGCAATATTTCAAGATCCTTAAAGAAGGGATCCAAAACGCCATATATTTCCCTCCTGGCATTTTGGTGAGCGATCTCGGTTCCCTATCCTATGTGGATATGCTTTCGGTAGTAGCAGATCTCCTTCTCAGGGCTGAAGGCGTAAGATGGGTGCTCTCCATAGGCGAATGGAAAGGAAATATCTTCTTCAGCATCCGTACCACCGATGGCCGTAGGCATAACGCTGACAAAATTGCCAAATACTTGGTCCGCGGAATAAACGGCGGAGGAGCAGGAGGACATCCCTCAATGGCCGGAGGCAAAATCGGCTTGAACCCGAATCAAAACGGCAGTGAGATAAGAGATAAATTGATAAAACGCTTTGTAAAAAAGCTCGGTTCTTCTTTGGAAAAGGGACTACTATTTATAGGAACAAATGGAGATGCCTAATAAGGAGGGCAAAATGGAGTTGAAACCCGTAAGGCTCGAGTTTCCAGAAGGTTGTAATATTATTTTGGGACAAAGTCATTTTATAAAAACCGTGGAAGATCTTTACGAAATAATGATAACTCATTCGCCACAAGCTAAATTTGGTATCGCTTTTTGTGAAGCATCTGGAAAAAGACTCATAAGATTTGAAGGCAATGATCAAGAATTAATTGAAGTAGCTTGCAAAAATCTACAGCGTATTGCTGCGGGGCACACTTTTCTTATAGTTATGAAAAACGCCTACCCTATTAATGTCATTAATGCAGTAAAAAATTGTCAGGAAGTTTGTAGGATTTTTTGTGCAACTGCTAACCCTGTTGAGGTTATCGTAGCGGAAACAGAACAGGGAAGAGGCGTAATAGGGGTGATTGACGGATATAAGCCTTTGGGAATAGAAAAAGAAGAAGATCGTAGAGAGAGAAAGGAGTTTCTGAGGAAAATCGGCTATAAGTTATGAAGGCTTTTTAACTTCTGTTGGCTTGACTAATTCGACTATTGCCAAAAGTGCACCATCTCCTTTACGGAAGCGGGTACGGTAAATTCGTACGTAACCCCCATTTATATGTTTATAACGAGGTGCTATCTCGTTGAAGACTTTCCTCATGATGTTTTTGTCTAAAAGATATCTCAAGGCGTCCCTCTTCGCCTTTAAATCCCCCTTTTTACCTAAGGTTATGATCTTTTCCGCCACGGATCGCAACTCCTTGGCTTTGGCCAAAGTAGTCTCGATCCTTTCGTGACGGAAAAGGGAGGTCACCATATTCCTCAACATCATCAAACGGTGGCTTGTGGGCCTGCTGAGTTTTCGATGGGCTTTTCTATGTCTCATTCTTCCCCTCCTCTTTCCGTTTGAATTCTATACCCATTTCCAAGGAAAGTCCAAATTTTTGCAAAGCGACTTTTATCTCTTCTAATGATTTCTTACCCAAATTTCGAGCTTGTAGAAGCTCTTGTTCGGTCTTATTGACCAGATCACCGATGTATTTTATGCCTATGCTCTTCAAAGCGTTTATTGAACGAGCGGAAACCTCTAACTCCTCAACGGATTTCTGTAATATCTCTTCTAAATCTTCTTTTTCAGCTTCCAAAAACGTCACCTTTTGGACCCTCTCGGCTTTTTCCTCTTCAAACTCGGTGAAGACCTTCAACTGCTCTTGAAGAATGCGGGCAGCTATTCCCACTGCTTCCCTGGGTTTAATGGTGCCATCGCTCCATACCTCAAGGATCAAACGGTCGTAATCCGTAATATGCCCAACTCGCGTGGGTGTTACAGTATAGTTGACCTTTCTAATAGGGGTAAATATGGAATCGATAGCAATGGTGCCGATCGGCATGGTCTCATCTTTATTTCTCTCAGCCGGAACGTACCCTCTGCCTTTTTTCACGATCATTTCCATCTTCAACAGGCCATCTTTTTCCACCGTAGCTATGTAATGATCCGGATTTACCACCTCTACCGCTTGGGTACATATAATGTCGGCGGCTCGAACTTCCTTTTCGCCTTTGACTTCAATTTTTACCCTCTGGGGCTCATCCGTATACATCTTGAACCTGACCCCTTTTAAGTTGAGGATTATCTCCGTCACGTCCTCGCGAACTCCCGGAAGGCTTGAATATTCGTGCAAGCAACCTTCGATTCTCACCAAAGTGATGGCAGCCCCTTCCAAGGAGGATAAAAGGACTCGCCTAAGCGAATTTCCTAAGGTAACTCCATATCCCCTTTCCAAAGGCTCTATGATAAAACGCCCATAGGTTCCATCTTCGCTTTCCTCATCGACTTCTATGCCTTTAGGACGAATGAGCTTCTTCCATTGATTCTCATACTTGCTCAAATCCATCCCTCACTCCTTTTTAACGCGGAATTTACTTAGAATAAAGTTCAACTATCAGTTGCTCCTGAATAGGTGGGGTAGTGAGCTCTTCCCTCCTCGGCATATCCTTAACTATGCCCTTCCGCTCGTCCTTCCTCAATTCTAACCAGGAAGGAACACCCCTTCGGGCTACCCCTTCTAAAGCGTTTTTTATCCTTTCCATGTCCTTACTGGAAGGCTTCACCTCTATCACATCCCCCACATCCACCAAGTAGGAAGGAATATCCACCACTTTACCGTTGACCATTATATGGCCATGACTAACCAACTGCCTAGCTTCACGTCGACTGGAAGCAAAACCGAGCCTATAAACCACATTATCAAGCCTTCTTTCCAACAGAATAAGGAGATTCACGCCCGTATTACCTTTCTGCCTTTCGGCCATCTCGAAATAACGCCTGAATTGGGATTCGCTCACCCCATATATTCTCTTCACCTTCTGCTTTTCTCTTAAACGCAATCCGTAATCGGAAAACTTGACCCTTCCAGTAGGTCCATGCTGTCCGGGTGGATAAGGACGCCTCTCAAAGGCGCATTTATCCGTGTAACAGCGCTCACCTTTCAGAAATAGCTTAATTCCTTCCCGCCTACAAAGCCTACAAACAGGTCCCGTATACCTTCCCATTTATACCCTCCTCCTTTTGGGAGGTCTACACCCATCATGGGGAATGGGAGTTACATCCTTTACCGATTTGATCTTTAGACCAGCGGCCTGAAGCGCCCTTATGGCCGCCTCCCTTCCAGCCCCTGGTCCCTTAACCAAAACGCTAACCGCTCTCATACCCGCTATCTCGATCGCCTTTTTAGCAGCAGCCTCGGCGGCCAATTGAGCAGCAAAGGGGGTCCCTTTCCTCGCGCCTTTGAAACCTTGGGTCCCACCCGATGCCCAGGCTATGGTATTACCTTCTGGATCCGTGATAGTTACTATGGTATTATTGAAGGTCGCCTGAATATGAGCAATTCCTTCTGGAACGTTTTTCCTTACCTTCTTCTGAGCTTGAGCGCGTCTTTTGGCCATCTTTTACTCCCTATCCCTCATTTTTTCTTCTTTATAAGGGCTCCGCGTGGACCTTTCCTGGTCCTAGCATTACTTCGAGTCCTTTGCCCCCTAACGGGCAAACCCATCTTATGTCTCAGTCCTCGATAACAACCTATTTCCATCAACCTCTTTATGTTCATGGCCACTTCTTTCCGTAGCTCCCCTTCCACCTTGTAATCCCGATCGATTATCTCACGAATCTTCGCCACCTCTTCTTCCGTGAGTTCACCCGCTTTTTTCCCGAAATCTATACCAGCTTCCTTTAATATCTTTTGCGCTGTAGTTCGCCCTATTCCATAAATGTAAGTTAAGGCTATCTCAATACGCTTGTTAGCAGGAAGATCTACACCCGCTATTCGTGGCATGGCTTACCCCTGTCTTTGTTTATGTTTTGGGTTCTCACAAATGACCCGAATGATCCCCTTGCGTTTTATGATCTTGCATTTATCGCATATCTTTTTAACCGAAGCCCTTACCTTCATCTCAACCCTCCCTACTTACTTCGATAAATTATCCTTCCCCTTGTGGGATCATAAGGCGAAAGTTCGACCTTTACCTTATCACCCGGTACTATTTTAATATAATGCATCCTCATCTTACCAGATACATGGGCCAAAACCCTAAGCCCATTTGGAAGTTCCACTCTGAACATGGCATTTGGTAACACCTCTATCACAGTCCCTTCTACCTCCAACCCTTTAGGCATTCGTGACCCTGGCTCCTATAGCCTTAAGGATCTCCCTTTGAATCTCTTCTATCTCTCCTTCTCCAGATATGCTCTTCATGATGCCCAACTTTTTATAATAATCCTTCAAAGGCTCGGTCTGCTCCCTATAAACCTTAAGCCTTGATTTTATCGTCTCTTCCTTATCATCGTCCCTTTGATATAATTCCCCTCCACACCTATCACACTTCTCATCCACTTTGGGAGGATTAAAGGTCAAATGATACATGGCTCCACAATTTCTACAAGTCCTTCTGCCCGAAAGGCGTTTAAGCACCTCCGCTTCCGAAACCTCAATATCGATAACCCAATCTATCTTCCCCCCTAATTCCTTCATCATCCGATCAAGGGCCTCCGCTTGAGCCACCGTTCGGGGAAAACCGTCAAAAATGACACCTCGCTCAACCCCCTTGGAAAGCAACCACTCCTTAACAATCCCTATGACCACCTCATCGGGAACAAGCTTCCCCTCATCCATATATCTCTTGGCCTCTCTGCCCAAAGGCGTACCTTCCTTTACCGCTTCCCTCAAAATATCCCCTGTCGACAGATGCAACATCCCAAGCCTTTCCGAAAGCATCTTGGCTTGCGTACCCTTGCCTGAACCGGGAGGACCAAGAAAAATCACATTCATTTTACCTCCTCCCCCTTATACGAATTCCTTTTATCAACGTCTCATATTGTCTTGTCAAAAGATGCGCTTCAATTTGCTGAAGTGTGTCAAGAGCAACCCCCACTACGATCAACAACGCTGTTCCACCTAAGTAAAAAGGAACGTGAAATTTTCCAATAAGTATCGAAGGAAGAACACAAACAAGCGATAAATAAAGCCCGCCAACCAATGTAATCCTACTTAACACTCTATCAATATACTCAGCTGTAGGTTTACCCGGTCTTATACCTGGTATAAATCCCCCATATTTTTTCATATTCTCAGCCACATCTACTGGATTAAAAATGATAGCCGTATAAAAATAACAGAAAAAAATAATTAGGATAATATAAAGCACATTGTAAAGAAATCCTGTAGGACTAAAAATATTTTTTACAACGTCAGCCCAAGGGTGTCGAATAAAATTTGTTACCGTTACAGGGAACATCAATAAAGAAGAAGCAAATATTGGAGGTATAACACCCGAAGTATTTAACTTCAAAGGCAAAAAAGCACTCTGTCCTCCGTAAATTCTCCTTCCGACGATTCTTTTGGCATATTGGATTGGTATTCGCCTATAAGAAGTTTCCATAAATACCACGAAGGCCACAACTGCCAAAGCCAATATAGCTATCAAAATTCCAAAGAAAATATTCATTTCACCGACGCGGATTAGCCTAAAGGTATTGGAAAAAGCCTGAGGAATACCCGCCACAATTCCGGCAAAAATTATCAAAGAGATCCCATTACCTATTCCCCTTTCGGTAATCTGTTCCCCAAGCCACATGAGAAAGGTGGTGCCTGTCGCGAGGGTTAAAGCGGTGATGAGTCGAAACCCCCATCCTGGATTAAGCACCACCGGCGCTCCTCCTACTCCGTGCATGGCCTCAAGCCCTAAGGCGAGCCCGAATCCTTGAAAGAAAGAGAGCAACACCGTCCCGTAACGCACGTATTGGTTTATCTTTCGTCTTCCGTATTCACCCTCTTTTTTAAGCTGGTTAAGTTCCGGTATGACTACCGTTAATAGTTCCGTTATAATAGCCGTACTTATGTAAGGCATAATTCCAAGTGCAAAGATGCTCAACCTTTTAAGGGCTCCGCCGGCAAATAGGTTGAAAAGGCCTATTATCCCTCCGGCTTGTTGAAAGAAATAAGCCAGCGCCTCTCGATCAATCCCCGGTACCGGTATATAACAACCTATCCGATAAACAGCCAGAAGGACCAAGGTCATAAAGATCCTTCGTCTCAGTTCAGGGACCCTAAAGATGTTAGCCAAACCGTTCATAGGGGAAGGACCTCCACAGTCCCGTTGGCCGCTTTGATCTTCTCGATGGCACTAGCGCTAAATTTATGAGCTTTAACGATTAAAGGAACCTTAAGTTCCCCATCCCCCAAGATCTTTATGCCGTCCCATTTCCCTTTTACTAAGCCAGCTTTCCTCAGGACCTCTTCATCCACTACCGAACCCGCAGGGAAACGGTTAAGATCCTTTACGTTTACTATTGCGAATTCCTTTCTAGAGGGGTTATGGAATCCCCTTTTGGGAAGCCTCTTATGTAAGGGCAATTGACCCCCCTCGAACCCAGTGGGCATATCGGGACTTGTACGGGCCTTTTGCCCTTTGTGTCCTCTACAAGAGGTCTTACCGTGTCCGGAACCCGGACCTCGACCGACCCTTTTTGGACGATGGACAGCACCCTTTGGCGGTTTAAGATTGGATAACATCTTCGTACCTCACCTTCACTAAATGAGCTACCTTATTTATCATACCTCTTATTGAAGGAGTGTCCTTAAGGATCACCTCCTTATTCAAACGGGTAAGTCCTAATCCTTTGAGGGTCTCTCTCTGTCTTTCTGGATAACCTATAGGACTCTTCACCAGCTTAACCCTCAAGTAAGCCATCTTTCTTCACCCCATAAGTTCCTTAAGCGGTTTTCCCCTTCTTTTGCTCACCTCTTCAGGGGATTTAAGGCTCATAAGCCCTTGAAAGGTGGCTTTAATAAGATTATGGGGGTTATTGGAACCCAAGGATTTGGTCAAAACATTCTGAACCCCCGCACATTCCATCACTGCCCTCACCACCGATCCAGCGATAACTCCGGTCCCTGGAGAGGCAGGTTTGAGTAACACTCGAGAAGCTCCAAATTCACCTATCACCTCATGGGGGATGGTGTTATTAAGAAGAGGTACCCTTATCAAATTCTTCTTGGCCTTTTCTATTCCCTTTCTTATAGCCTCCATAACCTCCTGGGCCTTACCAAGACCATAACCCACAATTCCCTTTCCATCCCCCACTACGACTAAGGCGGTGAACTTGAACCTCTTACCTCCGGAGGTCACTCGAGAAACTCGGTTTATGTAAACCACCCTCTCGATTAACGTAACCCCTTCGAGATTAATCCTTTCCCTCACCTTCCTCATCCCTAAAACTCCAATCCCATCTCTCGAGCTCCTTCTGCAACGGCTTTAACCCTGCCGTGATAAAGAAAACCATTACGGTCAAAAACCACCTTTTTAATGCCTTTCTCTAAAGCCCTTTTGGCTATCAATTTTCCCACTTCTTTGGCAGCCTCGATGTTACCAGTGCTTTTCAATTTCCCCCTTAACTCCTTGTCCAAGGTAGAAGCCGCCACTAAAGTATGCCCTATCGTATCATCGATTATTTGGGCATACATGTGTTTTAAGCTTCGGTAAACGCAAAGCCTCGGCCTCTCAGGAGTTCCTGAAATCTTCTTTCTTATCCGAAGTTTTCTCCTTATCCTGCCTTTAAGCCGTTTCTTCGACATTTTACCTCTTACCCCTCCCTTTACCAGCTTTTAATCTCACCACCTCTCCTTCATAACGTATGCCTTTCCCTTTATAGGCGTCCGGTTCCCTCAAACTTCTTATCTCCGCCGCCACTTGACCTACCTTCTGTTTATCTATGCCTTTTACCACTATCTTGGTAGGCTGGGGAACCTCAATTTTTATGCCCTCTGGTATGGGATAAATCACCGGATGTGAATAACCCAAACTGAGTTTAAGGACATTCCCCTCCAGTTGCGCCCGGTAACCAACCCCTACTATATCCAAACGTTTCTCAAAACCTTCGGTTACCCCTTTTACCATATTGGCTATTAAGCTCCTGGTTAACCCATGAAGGGCCCGCGCTCTTCTGGTCTCCACCTTCCTTTGAACTAGGATCTTACCGTCTTCTAATTGAACCTGAAGCTCCTCCGGAATCCGATGGGTCAAAACGCCCTTGGGCCCTTGGACCTCAATTATATCCCCTTCTATCTTTACCTTAACCGTTTGAGGAATCTCTATCGGCTTTCTTCCAATCCTGGACATCTCGCTCACCTCACCAAACATAACAGATTACTTCACCCCCTACACCCAATCTCCGAGCCTCTCTATCCGTCATAACCCCTTTGGATGTAGTAAGGATGGCTATCCCTAACCCCCTCATGACGCGGGGTATTCGCTCTTTAGAAACGTAGATCCGCCTCCCAGGTTTACTGATCCTTTCGAGACCACTTATCACCGGTTCGCCGTATTCGTCATATTTTAGGAAAATCCTTATTATTCCCTGCTTCGCATCTTGTATCAGCTTAAAGTCCTTTATATAACCCTCCTCCTTCAAAATCTCGGCTATCCTCAATTTTAGATTAGAAGAGGGAATGTCCACCTCTTCCTTTTTGCTCCGAAGTGCATTTCTTATTCGGGTTAACATATCAGCGATTGGATCCGTCATCATGATTCCACCTACCAACTGGACTTTCTTATTCCGGGTATTAAGCCCTCAAGGGCATATTTTCTGAGACACATCCTACATAACTTAAATTTCCTGAAATAACCCCTCGCTCGACCACAAACGCTACAACGATTGCGATGTCTCACCTTAAACTTGGGCGGCCTTTTTGCCTTTTCTATCTGTGCCTTCCTCGGCATCTTCCTTAGCCCTCCTTTCCTCTCTAAAAGGCATTCCCATAAGCCTCAATAATTCTCTGGCTTCCTCATCGGTTTTAGCCGAGGTCACGATCGTAACGTTCATCCCCTTAATCTTGTAAACCTTATCGTAGTTCACCTCGGGGAATATGATCTGTTCTTTTAACCCCAACGTGTAATTACCCCTTCCGTCAAAGGAATAAGGGGAGACCCCTCGGAAATCCCTCACCCTGGGAAGCGCTATATTAACCAAACGATTGAAAAATTCATACATCCTTTCCCTTCTAAGGGTCACCATACATCCTATGGACATGCCTTTACGGAGTTTAAATTGAGCTATGGAACGTTTGGCCTTGGTCACTACCGGTTGTTGACCGGTTATAGCCTTTAAATCCTCCATACAGGATTCCAAGACCTTTATATCGTGGATGGCTTCTCCGAGTCCCATATTCACCACAATTTTGACTAACCGAGGGACCTCCATTATGTTTTTATACCCAAATTTTTCCATCAATTTGGGTACCACCTCTTTCATGTAATATTCCTTCATCGGAGACTTCATCTTCAATCACCTCATCTCTTATCCAAAGATTCTCCGCACCGTTTACAAACCCTGACCTTAACGCCGCTCTCCAAAACCTTGCGACCCACCCGAGTTGGGCGGTTACAACTGGGACAAATGGGCATAACGTTAGAAATATGAATGGGCGCCTCCATTTCCACAATGCCCCCTTGGCCCGTAGCAGGATTGGGTCTTAGGTGCTTTTTTACGAGATTAATCCTTTCGACGACCACCCTTTCCTCTTTGGGAATCACCCTGAGCACTTTACCGGATTTTCCCTTATCCTTACCGGCGATAACCATCACCAGGTCACCCTTTTTGACGTGAAACTTCCTCATCTAAAGCACCTCCGGAGCCAACGAAACGATCTTCATAAAATGCTTGGCCCTCAATTCCCTGGCCACAGGCCCAAATATACGGGTCCCGATGGGCTCGTTTTGTTGATTGACTATAACCGCCGCGTTATCGTCGAATTTTATGTAAGAGCCATCAGGCCTTCTTATCTCCTTTTTGGTCCTCACCACCACAGCCCTCACCACATCTCCTTTCTCTATTTTCGAATTAGGCAAAGCATCTTTTACTGAAGCGATGATAATATCACCTACAGTGGCGAACTTCTTCTTACCTCCTAAAATCCCTATACACATTATCTTCTTCGCTCCACTGTTATCAGCTACTTCCAATTTTGTCGTTGGTCTGATCATTCTCTATCACCTCCTCACCGCTTACCAAAGGCCGTTCTGTTCTTTCCAAAATTCTCAAAACCCTCCATCTTTTTAGCTTACTTAAAGGCCTTGTCTCTATTATTAATACTCTATCTCCCACTTTACACTCGTTTTTTTCATCGTGAGCGTAAAATTTCTTATACCGCCTCATCACTTTCCCATACTTCGGATGCTTAACAAGCCTCTCCACCCTTACCACCACAGTTTTATCCATCTTATCACTCACCACAACCCCAACTTCTGTCTTCCTCCGTCCCCTTTGCATCATCACTTGTTCTCCTTCCCGAGTTCCCTTTCACGAAGAATGGTCTTTATCCTGGCGATCTCCCTTTTCACTTGGGAGATCCGAGCAGTATTGGTCAACTGCCCGAGCGAATGTTGAAACCTCAGATTAAACAACTCCTCCCTCAACTCCCTTTCTCTTTGTTTAAGTTCTTCACTGCTCATCTTTCTCAGTTCCTTCGCCTTCATAGCCCCTCTTCCCGCTTGACAAACCTCACTGGTATTGGAAGCTTATGAGCCGCAATCCTGAAGGCCTCCCTTGCCTCCTCCTCTGGAACGCCTTCCAATTCAAAAAGGATCTTTCCAGCCTTTACTACCGCCACCCACTCTTTGACATCACCTTTTCCCTTACCCATTCTCGTCTCAGCTGGCTTTTTGGTCACTGGTTTGTCCGGAAAGACCCTAAGCCATAATTTCCCAGTTCTCCGCATGTACCTGGTTATGGCAACCCGCGCTGCTTCTATTTGTCTGGCCGTAAGCCAACACCCTTTAAGAGCCTGAAGCCCATATTCACCAAGGTGCAACGTAGTCCCTGAGGTGGCCCTTGTCCTTACATTTCCTCGCTGTTGCTTACGGTATTTCGTCCTCTTAGGCTGTAACATCGCTCAAATCCTCCTTCTCCAAGACCTCCCCCTTATAAATCCACACCTTAACGCCGATGGTCCCATATTTTGTCTTAGCCACCGCAAAACCGTAATCTATATCCGCCCTCAGGGTTTGAAGGGGCAACCTACCTTCCCGATACCATTCCGCTCTGGCCAACTCCGCCCCTCCGAGCCTCCCTTTACAACTCACCTTAACCCCTTGGGCTCCGAGCTTCATCGCCATAGAGATAGCCCTCTTCATAGCCCTCCGGTGACTTACTCTTCTCTCGATCTGAAAGGCGATATTCTCCGCCACCAATTGGGCATCGAGTTCGGGCCTTTTTATCTCCTTTATATTGAGTATAACCTCCTTCTGAGTCATATTTTCCAATTCCCTTTTGAGATTCTCCACCTCAGCTCCCTTCTTACCTATCACCAGACCCGGTCTAGCGGTCCATATGTCTATTTTCACTCTTCCCGCTTTAGTTGCCGCAACCCTTTCTATCACGATGGTGGAAATACCTGCGTGATAAAGCTTCTCCTTGATATATCGCCTTATCTTTAAATCCTCTTCCAATAAATCACCGTATCCCTTTTCCGCATACCACTTGGCCTTCCATCCTTTGGTGATACCAAGACGAAACCCTATGGGATGAACCTTCTGTCCCATCACTTACTCCTCTCTTCCAAAATTACCGTCACATGACTTGTTCTTTTTAATATGGGAGTAGCTCTGCCCATGGCCCTCGGCATCCAACGTTTCCACATGGGCCCTTCATCGACTAAAACGTTCTTGACCCACAGTCGATCCACATCAAGTCCAGTATTATTCTCTGCATTGGCCACTGCGGACTTTATGACCTTGCTTAACATGGGGGCAAATTTCTTCTTAGTAAAGGACAAAATGGCCAATGCCTCGTCAACTTTTTTGCCCTTCACTAACTTAGCCACAAGCCTCGCCTTATAAGGCGATATCCTTAAATATTTGGCCCTCGCTATCACCTCCATCACTTCTTCACCACCTTAGTTTTTTTATCACCTGCATGCCCTCTAAAGGTCCTAGTAGGAGCGAATTCGCCTAATTTATGACCCACCATTTGTTCAGTCACATATACCGGGATGAATTTCATCCCGTTGTGAACGGCAAAGGTCAAACCCACAAACTCGGGAATTATAGTAGAACGACGTGACCAGGTCTTAATGACCCTGTCCGTTTTCCCCTCCTCTTTGAGCTTTCGCACCTTCTCCAATAATTTCGGATCCACATATGGACCTTTCTTCCTCGAACGCCCCATCCTACTTTCTCCGTTTGATTATATACTTATCGGTATCCTTTCTTCTTCTAGTTTTATAACCTTTGGCCAGCTGTCCCCACGGGCTACACGGATGCCTTCCCCCATGCGCCCTTCCCTCACCTCCGCCCAAAGGATGATCTATTGGGTTCATGGCCACTCCCCTGACAAAAGGCCTCCATCCCATCCATCTCGAACGCCCCGCTTTTCCTATGGTGATATTCTCGTGATCCAGGTTCCCCACCTGACCCACTGTGGCGTAACAATCCAAATGAACAAGCCTTATCTCACCCGAAGGAAGCCTCAAATGAGCATAGTCGCCTTCTTTTGCCATAATCTGACAATAAGCCCCTGCAGCACGAGCGAGTTGCCCACCCTTTCCTATCCTTAGCTCCACATTGTGCACTATCGTTCCCACAGGGATGTTCCGTAAGGGCAAAGCGTTACCAGGCTTTATCTCAGCGTTCTCACCAGCCATCACCGTATCGCCCACCTTTAGCCCTACTGGCCAAAGGATGTACCTCTTTTCGCCATCGGCATATTGAAGAAGGGCTATCCTGGCGGAACGATTGGGATCATACTCTATGGAAACCACCTTCGCAGGGATACCCGCTTTGTCCCTCCTCACGAAGTCTATAATCCGATAAAGCCTTTTATGCCCACCTCCTCGATGTCTGGCGGTAATCCTTCCGTAACAGTTCCTACCAGCATGCTTCTTTAAGGGTTCTACCAGGCTCCATTCGGGTTCGTCTCGGGTGATCTCTTCAAAGGTGGAAACCGTCATAAACCTTCTTCCTGGTGTTGTAGGTTTAAAGGACCTTATACCCATCTCTTACGCTCCCTCGAAGAACTCAATTTTATACCCGGGTTTAAGGGTGACTATGGCTTTTTTCCAGCTCGGCTCCTTTCCCAAAAGCCTACCAAACCGATATCTCCTTTTTCCATGGACATTAATAATATTAACCTTTTCCACCTTAACCCCAAAGAGCCTCTCCACTGCCTCTTTGACCTCCACTTTGTTAGCGTCCCTTCTCACCTCGAAGGTCACCTTGTTAAACTTCTCCTTCTGGTCCATGGCTTTTTCGGTGATGACCGGCCTTATTATTATCTGGTGGGGATCCCTCATCTCAATAACCTCTCTTCGATTTTGGGTAAAGCCTCTCTTAAGATCACCAGGTTTTGATAATAAAGAAGATCAAAAACGTTCAACCCTTCCCACCTCAAAACTTTGGCCCAGGGGACATTGCGAGCCGCTTTTTCTAATACCTCGTCTTTTTTATCCGTAATAATAAGGGTCTTCTGCTCCTTTAGGCCGAGTTTTTCCATAGCCTCCACGAACTTCTTGGTCTTCATATGCTCAAGTTTAAAATCCTCCACTATGAGAACCTTTCCTTCCCTAAAACGGAGGCTTAAAGCCGATTTCAAAGCAGCTTTCCTAACCTTCTTGGGCAGGGAATATTCGTAGTCCCTCGGCTTAGGACCGAAGACTATCCCCCCGTGTCGCCAAATGGGAGAACGGATACTACCGTGACGAGCTCTTCCAGTGTGTTTTTGAGGCCAAGGTTTACGACTACCTCCCGAGACCTCAGCCCTTGTCTTAGTGCAATGGGTTCCCCTTCGTCTTTTCGCCAATTGCCACTTGACCACTTCATAAAACAAATGAGGTTTGGTGGGGTATAAAAAGATCTCATCCTTTAATTCCACTTCCCCGATCTTTCCGCTTCTTAGATCGTATAAATCAGCTTTAGCCATCTTAACCCCTCTTCTTTTTGGCTTCTCGGATGAGAAGTATAGAATTGACTCCTCCTGGCACAGCTCCCTTGACCAAAAGGAGGTTCTTTTCCGGTTTAACATCCACCACCAAAAGATTCTGAACGGTTACCCGCTCATTGCCATAGCGACCTGGCATCCCTTTGCCTTTCCAGGTACGACCAGGATCCGTATTGGAACCGACCGAACCCCCATGCCTATGATAGTCACTGGTACCATGGCTCGAAGGAGCACCGGAGTAATTATGTCGTTTCATAACCCCCGTAAACCCTCTTCCTTTGGTCCAACCGGTCACATCCACATAATCGCCCGGCTTAAAAACATCGACGCGGATCTCCTGTCCCAAACTATACCCTTCGGTGTTTTCGACCCTAAACTCCTTAAGGATATAAAAGGGGCCTACTCCTGCCTTCTGAAAATGCCCCAAAAGCGGTTTATTAACCCTGGAAGCCTTTTTGGGCAAAAACCCAAGCTGAAGGGCATTATACCCCTCTTTCTCCTCCGTCTTTATCTGTACAATCGAACAGGGCCCCGCCTCGATAACCGTAACCGGGACCACATTCCCTTTCTGATCAAAAACCTGGGTCATGCCCAGCTTTCTACCAATTATACCCTTAAACATGGCCATTACCCCTTAGGTAACTTTATCTCTACCTCCACACCCGCGGGCAATTCCAACTTCATAAGCGCATCAACCGTTTGTTGGGTAGGTTCCACGATATCCACCAATCTTTTATGGGTCCTTATCTCAAATTGCTCCATACCCCTTTTGTGCTTGTGAGGCGATCGCAAAAGGGTGAATTTATAAATACGCGTAGGCAGGGGCACAGGACCCACCACCTTTGCTCCCGTTCTTTTCGCGGTATCAACAATCTCTCTCACTGAACGGTCCAATAACCGATGATCATAGGCTTTTAAACAGACCCGAATCCTCTCCCCTGCCATTGCTAAAACTCCTCCCAATTATTCCATCACTTCCGTTACCACTCCAGCTCCTACGGTCTTTCCGCCCTCTCGGATCGCAAACCTCAAACCACGCTCCAAAGCCACAGGCTCCAAAAGCTCAACCTCCAAATTCACATTGTCAC